>Ga0315279_10000043_pt1 | contig 277002 bp, 210 predicted proteins | sample YL17G06_20_MG_FD_203694 | JGI IMG/M metagenome (GOLD analysis project Ga0315279, IMG submission 203694) | Sediment microbial communities from Yellowstone Lake, YNP, Wyoming, USA - YL17G06_20 | ecosystem: Environmental > Aquatic > Freshwater > Lake > Sediment | place: USA: Wyoming | collected...
CGCCCCATGTCCAGCTTCACCAATCCGGCGAGCTGCGATCGCATCATCTTCGGCGTCATCAGTCACTTGAACCGCTCCTGGGAGAGAAAACCCCTCAGGGAATTTACACAAAATGCTTGACGCTACCTAACCAGAATGGGCCATGCCTGCTTTTGCGCAAGTCCGTAGATGCTTATTACCTCTGAAGAAAACCAAGCCCTAGCGTCTGTGGGATTCTGCTGATGGGCAAAATGTCCCTACGGCGGGATGCGGATTGGGCAAGCAACCAAGGTTTTTGGGGAACTCTCCGGCGGCGAATTACTCAGGAGCAACCGGGCGCTGGCGTCTAGCAAATTGGCCCCTGCCGGGGCCCAGAATCCTCCGCGCAGTAAAAAGGCTGGTTGAAGTACCCTTGGTTTGCCGATAAGATGAATGGCAACTTTTGCGCCTGAAGCGGAGGAGCCGGGGTGCTGGTGCTAGCAATTGACGACGAGGCGTCCGTGCTGGAATTCTATAGGGCAGCGCTCAGCGACGCCGAGGTGCAACTTGAAACCACCAGCGACGCCACACGGGGCCTGGAGCTGGTCCGGGAGCTGGCTCCCGACATGGTACTGCTGGATCTGTGGATGCCGGTCCTGAACGGCCTGGAGGTACTGAGACAGATCCGCCAGCACGACATGCGCGTGCAAGTTGTCATCGTCACCAGCGAATACAGCATCGAGATGGCGGTGGAGGCGATCCGCGAAGGGGCGGCCGATTACCTCTGCAAGCCGGTCAGTGCGGAGAAGTTGCGCGGAGTTGTTGAAAAGGCTAAGGCCCTGGCCAGCGAGCGCGAGCGCGCGGAGTCGCTGGAGAAAGAACTGATCGAGGTCTTTAGTCTGGGGGGAATTATCGGGCGGACACCGCGCATGCTGGAGGTGTTCGACATGATCCGGCGCGTCGCTCCCCACTTCCGCACCGCGCTGGTGTTGGGCGAGACGGGGACGGGCAAGGAGCTGGTGGCACAGGCCCTGCACAGCCAGAGCCCGCGGAGCAGCCAACGATTCGCGGTATTCAACTGCGCGGCCGTAGTGGAAACGCTGGCGGAAAGCCAGTTGTTTGGCCACCGCAAAGGAGCTTTCACCGGCGCGTACGAGGACAAGATCGGGCTGTTCGAATGGGCGGACGGTGGCACCGTCTTCCTGGACGAGGTGGGGGACCTGACTTTAGCGCTGCAATCCAAACTGTTGCGGGTGCTCGAAAACCAGGAGGTGCAGAAGTTGGGCTCGCCGCAGCCCCGGCATGTGGACGTGCTGGTGATCGCCGCAACCAGCCGGGAGCTGAACCAGGAAGTGAAGTCTGGCCGCTTTCGGGCCGACCTCTGGTATCGTCTGAACATGATTCAGATCCAGCTTCCTCCCCTGCGCGAGCGGCGGGAAGATATCGTGCAGCTCTGCCGCCACTTTGTGGAGAAGTTCAATAAGCAGTATGGCAAGGCCGTGCGGGGCATGTCGCCGCGCGCCCAGAATGCCGTGTTAGCTTACTCCTGGCCCGGCAACGTGCGCGAGCTGGAGAACGTGATTGGGCGAGCCTGTATGCTTGCCCAGGGAGTTTTCATCGACCTGGATGACCTCCCGGAAGTGGCGGGACGGTCGGCGGCGACCGGGGCTCCCTTGCCTTCGGCTTTGGAGGAAGCTGAAAAGGCTGCGCTGGTGCGCGTGCTCGGTCAGACGCATAACAAGGCCCTCGCTGCCCGCATGCTCGGCGTTAGCCGCGCCACCCTTTACCGCATGATGGGAAAGCACGGGTTGAGAGCCGGCGAGTCGAAGGAGGAAACCGAAGAGGGGTTGAGGGATCAATAGAGCTTCGGCTGCTCATTCGACCGGTTCAGCACTCCCTGCAAGGCAAGATGCCTTCCCTCGAGCAAGCCGGAACAACCATCTTATGGTTGTCTGCAAGGATAGCTGCCCAGACCGCCACTGTGTTCGTGGCGAAGAATCAGGAAGCTTGTGGAGGAGACTGACCCACCCTGGAGAATCATATATTCCTCTGATAAGAACCCGACTGCTTGCCTTCCTTCCGGTGGCTTCAGATTGTTCGCGAGCATGGCTCGCACCCCGGCGGGGGTTCTTTCCCGATCAAAGCTGCGCTTGCCCATTGAAAGTAAGAGTTCCCTCATTAACGGTAGGCCCGGAGCCGGAAGTGTGGATGACCCTGGGCTAAACTTTCGAGGATTCTCTTAACGAGGAGCAGTGATCATGGCCTGTTATCTGGTTACCGGTGGCGCGGGCTTCATTGGTTCGAACATTGTGGATGAACTGTTACGCCGGGGTGAGACCGTCCGCGTCCTGGACAATCTCTCCACCGGTCGATTGGAGAATCTCGCTGCCACGCGTGAACGGATCACCTTCGACGAAGCTGACATCCGTGCGCCTGAAAAGATTGCCCGGTGCTTTGAGGGTGTGGACTATGTCATCCACGAGGCTGCTTTGGCCTCCGTGGCAGCTTCCGTCGTTGACCCGGCAAGCACCAACGCTGTCAACGTTGACGGAACATTGAACGTCCTCTTGGCGGCGCGTGACGCGCGGGTAAAGCGCGTAGTGTTCGCGGCATCTTCCGCTGCCTATGGCGACAATCCCAGGCTACCTCTGCGGGAAACGGAGGAGGCACAGCCGCTTTCACCCTACGCCCTGACCAAGCTGGCCGGAGAGTGCTATTGCAAGGTTTTCTTTCAGGTCTATGGGCTGGAGACGGTCGCGCTGCGATACTTCAATGTGTTCGGCCCGCGCCAAGACCCCAGCTCGCCTTATAGCGGTGTTCTCTCAATCTTCGTAACCGCGTACCTGCGCCAAAGCATCCCTGTAATCTTTGGCGATGGCGAGCAGTCACGCGATTTTACCTATGTTGAGAACGTGGTGGAGGCGACCATTTCGGCCTGCCGAGCCGCAGGGGCGGCAGGAAAGGTTATTAACATCGGGACGGGGCAAGCCCGCACCCTCAATCAGATTGTTGCCGTGTTGAACGGGATCTTTGCCCGGCAGGTTACCCCTCGCTACGAGTCTCCCCGTCTCGGAGACGTTCGTCATTCTCTTGCTGAGACCTCCCTGGCTCGCCGGTTGCTGGCCTTTGAAACCAGGGTTGGGTTTGAGGAGGGCCTGAGACGGACCGTCGAGTGGTATCGCGCTTCCCTCGCTTGACCAATGACTCTCCCGCGATCGTCACCCCGCACATGGCGGCGCGATCCGATGCGGCGAGCAGCCGTCCACAAGGGCCCGCCACAGCAACGGCCTAACAGCGCACGATTTTTTCCCGATGTTCCCGCACGTCGCGCGTGGCGTTGCGCGTATCGACAACCAGCCGAGCGTGGCGGACAATGAAGGGGTAGTCGTAGCTGGAATGGTCGGTGGCAATCACCACGGCGTCGAATCCCTCGAGGGCTTGGGCGGTGGGTTCCACGGCGACCAGTCCAAGATCATATTTTCGCATCTTGTGCAGCCGAGGGAAGTAAGGGTCATGATAGCCAACCCGAGCGCCACGGGCCTGAAGGAGTTCGATGATCCGCAGGCTGGGTGATTCGCGCAGGTCGTCAATGTCCTTCTTGTAGGCAACCCCTAAAACCAGAATCTTCGCATCCTGCATGCATTGCTTTCGCTGGTTCAGAACCTCCGCCACGGCGGCCACGACATGTTCGGGCATGGCGGAATTGATTTCCCCGGCCAGTTCGATAAAGCGCGTGGGGAACTCGTATTCGCGCGCTTTCCAGGTCAAGTAGAACGGGTCAATGGGTATACAGTGACCTCCCAGACCGGGACCCGGATAGAAAGGTGTGAAGCCAAAGGGTTTGGTCTTGGCGGCCTCGATCACTTCCCAGATGTCAATTCCCATCCGCAGGCACAGCAGCTTCAGTTCGTTGACGAGCGCGATGTTCACGCACCGGTAGGTATTCTCAAGAATCTTCGTCATTTCCGCCGCGCGCGTGGAACTGACCAGGAGCGTGCGCTCGAAAGCCTGCCCATAGAGGGCCTGCGCGGCCAGCGCGCTGGAGGCGTTTACACCGCCGATGACTTTGGGGATCTGATGGGTCTGGAATTGTTTGTTACCGGGGTCCTCGCGTTCCGGGGAGAACGCCAAAAGAAAATCGGTTTCCCCGCACTCTTCCGCCTGGAGCGTGCAGCCATCCGTCGCATAGGGCAAGACGGAACAGCGCAGCCCGGAGCGCTCCAGGATGGGCAGTACGACTTCTTCGGTGGTTCCGGGATACGTGGTGCTCTCCAGCACCACCAGTTGCCCCCGGCGGAGATGGGGAGTAATGGCCTCCACCGTGTCGCGAACGAAAGAAAGATCGGGTTCGCGGTGATAATCAAGCGGGGTCGGAACACAGATGAGCAGGGCATCCATTTCTCGCAGGGCCGCAAAATCGCAGGTTGCGCGGAAGTGCTTTTGGGCTAGCTGCTCGGCAATCGTGCTGCCCGGAATGTGGCTGATGTAGCTTTCCCCGCGCTGGAGCTTTTCGACCTTGGCGGAGTCGATATCGAAGCCGGTTGCCCGAAAACCCCTGCGAGCGAATAGGAGGGCAAGGGGAAGGCCCACATAGCCCATTCCCATTACCCCAACCTGAGCCGTTTTTTCACGAAACTTAGACTGAAGTGCCAGTACCGCCTCTGAGGCGACGTAGATTGCTTGATTAATACCCACGGATATAAATCCTCCGTTAAGCACATTACTGTAACATAAATCTTCCCTCAAATCGGGCGTTGCTCAGCCGGAATGGGAAATGTTTCAGTCGAAGGCTGAATTCGCCGCACGTTATTCTTGCGCGTGGCGAGGGCAGCCAGGACTGTAAAGAAAAGGGCATTGGCTGGGATTTGAAGGTTAAAGTCAACGAGGCTATGGATCAGCAGGGAAACACAGCCGCAGAAAGCTCCCAGGCGCATTGGCGACATCGACTCTGTTTTGTCTCGCACCCTCGCCAGGACCGAGTGAAATAGGCCTAAGATCCAGCAGACGGCAAAAGCAAAGCCTCCCAATCCCACTTCCGAGAGTAACTGGAGATAGTCGTTGTGAGTCTTGTCCCAACTGACTTTCTGGGACCAACTGAGGTAGGGAGGAATTGCCAGGGCGAAGGTGCCAAGCCCGGTGCCAATATAAGGGTGGTCCTGAATAAGCTGAAGCGTATCGTTAGCGATGCGCAGTCTGTCCCGATACCCCGCTTCCTGGTTTAGCTGGGGAACTGTCAGAACCCTTTCAAGCCGAGGCAGGGTACCTAACCACATGAGCCCAGCCACCACGACCATTCCCGACAGCCCTACGGTGAATAAGATGAGTTTCGCCTCGCGTCTCCTTGAAAACAGATAGACGAACACGAAAAGGGAAGCGGTGAGACTGAGGATTCCTCCTCGCGAAACACTAATGAACAGGGCCAGGGCCATAACCACCGAAAAAACCGTCAGCAGTATCCTCCAAACTCTGGCCAGTCGTTGAGAAATGGACAGGCCCAAGCTGATCGGTATGGTCATCTCCATCAGCCCGGCAAAGTGGTTACGGTTCACGTAGGGGCCGAAGGGGGTGCCCGCGTCAAGAGCGCGAATCCAATAGAGCTTGCCATTCCAGGAGAAGAACTGGATGATGCCCAATAAAGCCGTCGCCACCCCGATAGCCGCTATCCAAAACCCCAGGTTTCGGATCAAGCGGGATGACCATCGCTCGTTAGAAACCACCAGGAAAACCAAGAAGTAACTGAAAAGCAGGAACAAGCTATCCCTTGTGCCGTTGCGATCCAGTGACCGGCCCAGCATCAGTTGTAAAATGATCCAAAGCTGCAAACCCACCGCCGCCCAGGCCATGGAATTGAACCCCAGGTGGATTTCCCCGCGGCGCACCCCTCCTATGACCCAGGTGATGGCCAGGATGACCGCAAGCAACTCCACGACTGCGATTGCCCAGTATTCCACGGCGCCGAAAGCAAAAGGCGCGAAGGCGAGGAGTCCGACGAGTACATACAGGCTAACTCGATTGCTTCGAACCTTCGCATCCTCATCCCTGGAAGGTCGTCGGGAGGAGCTTCTCTTACCGCTTACGGTTGGACCCGCAGTGGAACCGCTGATCGATTTGTCCGGTACGATCTGGGGCACGGACTCGCGCTCCTTCAAAGGTTGGGTCTTGCCAAGGACAGATGCACGTCGTCGATCCACAAGCTCCCTTGAATTCGCTTGTCCAGTTCCACCGCCGGTTTGCGGCGCAAGCGAATAATAAGTAATTGGGTTTGTGGGCCAGTTCGAAGGCTCAACGATTGATCGGACCATTCAATGGTTCCGAGCACAGGTTTCGACTCCCAGTGGAGGTTGACCGGATCCGCGGGGTCGAAGATTTCAAAGTAAGGGCCCGAAAGAGTAGTCAAGGCACGGCTCTTGACAGAGGCGCTGAAGCGGTATTCCGTCTGGGGTTTCACCGGAACGACCTGTGCGACGTGGGCAAAGTTGAGGTTGGTCAGACCTTCGAAGTGGACAACCAGTGACTTGGACCCGCTGTGGCGGGTCTGGTTGTCTGTTTCAACCACTGCCCCTGGGACGGGGACGATCCTCCAGTCTAACCCCCCACCGGCGGGATCGGCTTCAAATCCGCCATTGACCACTAGATCGTCGGTCGCGTGCATCTCTTCATGTGGGAGGCAGCCGGCGACGACCATCTGGTCCCAGTCTCTTGTGGCTTGTTCCGTACGGCCGGAGTTGAGCAGGGCATCGAAGAAGTCCCAGGTCTTCTCAGGAGGAAAGCCCTGACCCACACCCAGCAGGCGATTCCAGGCCTTCTGGGCCTCATCGAGCCTGAGATTCTCCGGAGAGGCCAGGTATTTGAGGTAAGAGAGATCCAAATCCAAGGTGTCTGGGATGGCCTTGCGCAAAATCAAATCTCCGTCATCCGTGCTGTTCCAGCACGCCGTGAAGACCTGCTGGGCGAAATCGGGAGAGCCTTGTAATACCCGGTAGAACTGTTCGAAGGCCTTCTCTTGCTGTCCAGCTCGAAGAAAGAGATTTCCGGACCGCCAAAGAAGCAGGGTGTTGTGAGGTTGTAAGGCGGCTCCTTTCTGGGCGGCTGCAGTCGCTTCCTGGGGCCGGCCGTTGGCTTCCAGCGCCGACGCCAAGACGAGCCAATAGGAGCCTTCCAGAGGCTGGCAACGCGTCGCTTGGCGGAGGAGGGCCTCTCCATGGCTTAAGTCCAGGTCCTGCAGAATGAAGGTGTAATACGCACCCAGTTGGAAATAAGCCGCACAATTACCGGGATCCAGGGCAATGGCTCTTTGCAAGTGTTCCTTCGCAGGTTGCTGGATGCACCAGTTGACGTAGGCCCTTAAACCGATGTGGTAAGCCAAATAGGCAGCGGCCAGGATGGTGAGAAACAGAGCAGGGAGCTTACGGAGAGGAGAGCTTAAGCGAATTACCATTTGAACTGTTAGAGCGTACAGCAAGAATCCGGGTCACGGTTTCAGGGTGTTAGTCACACGGGGCAGATGCCGGGGTCTCATCCCTCTTCCTCTTCGTCCACCTGCTCATACTCACTTCCATAACCATATCTATAGGAGTAGCTATACCCGTAATGGTAGTAATGATAGTCAGGTGATCTTATATCCACGCCGTTGAGCACGACTCCCAGGACCGAGGCATGAAGTTCGGTGAGTATCTCCAGGCTTCTGACAATAGATTGGCGGGTCGTCTTGCCGCAGCGCCCGACCAGGACGATGCCATCCGTGAGACGCAAGAGCGCCCGGCCATCAGCGAACGGAATGAAGGGTGGGGAATCGATCACTACATATTCGAACCGCTCACGGAGACTCCCTATAACGTGGCTCATGGATTCTGAAGCCATGAGTTCTCCCGGGTTCGGGGGGATGGGGCCGGCGGGCACAATCGTCAAGTTCTCGCGATCCGGAATGCGCGCTAGGGCGGCGTCTAAAGACGCTGAACCGGTCAGCACGTGGCTTAAGCCGGATTGATTCGCCACACCGAAGACGCGAGCCAGGGTGGGTCTCCGCAGGTCAGCATCCACCAGACACGCCTTCGCATGCTCGGCAAGCACCGAGGCGAGGTTCGCGGCAACAGTACTCTTGCCTTCGCCCGGGGAGGGTGAAACAACCAGAATCACCCGCGGGGGCTTGCCAGGCCGGGATAGCATGATGGAAGTGTGCAGGCTGCGAACCGCTTCCGCCTCGGGAGAGCGCGGTTTTTCGAGAAACAAGGTCCGCCCCGCCCGAGCTTGCTCATCCTGAATTTCGTTTCCCGACGGCTTACTGGTAGCTCCCGGTAACTGCGGCCTACGACTATGGCCATTGGGGGAAGTTATCAGGGGAAACATCGCCAGAGACGAAAGGCCCGTCCAGGCCCTGACGTCCTCGGGGGTGCGGAGGGTGTTGTCAAGACTCTCTTGCAGGAAGGCAAGTGCAATTCCACCCAGAAGACCTACGATCAGGCCGAGCGCAATGTTGCGAAGGCGATGGGGCCCCGTCGGCCGGTCGAGAACGCGGGCTTGATCCACGACACGAATATTACTTGATTTCAGTCCTGCCGAGATCCCCGCTTCTTTCAAGCGCCCCAGCAAGGCATTATAAAGCTCCGCATTGGCCTGCGCCTCGTTCTTAAGGACGTTGTACTGGATCATCTTCTCGTTCATATTTCCGATGATCCCCTTCATTTCGTTCAACGCCTGGGCCATAAGTTCTTCGCGCTTTTGTGCCGCCGCATAGCTCGTCTTGATTTCCTCGATGACCCTCTGTCGTTCCGCGTTAACCTGGGCTTCCAGCTCGTCAGCCTGGCTTTGAAGTTTCTTTACATTCGAGTTATTCTTACCGTATATGGCGAGCGCCTGGGCAAGCTGGGCACGGGCCTCCGCAAAGCGTTGCGACGAGGTTTGGAGAAGCAGGTTGTTGCGGATCTGAGCAAGAGAGTCCGCGTTGCCACTCTCGATCATCTTAAGATAGGCTTGCAGTTGGATGCGCTCGGCCTCCGCTTGGGTGAGTTGGCGATTGAGGTCGCCCACCTTTTGCGTGACCGTGTTCTGCCTATCGTCCACATCCACAATCCCGCTCACCCTCTGGTAGTCCACCAGAGCTTGGTTTGACTGCTCAACTTTTTGGCGCAAGTCGCTCAGTTGGCCTTGCAGCCACTCGGAAGCCTGCATGGTGGCCTCGTACCGATTCCTGTAATTCCGGTCAATGAACGTATTCACCAGAGTATTCGTCGTTTGAGCGGCCAGGCGGGCGTCATGGCTGACGAAACTTACTTCCACCAGTCGGCTGTTCCGAATCTGATTGACGGTCAGCAATTTGCGGAAAGACCTCAGCGCAGTATTTTCCAGCGGGGTGAGCTGGGTTCCGCTGGGAGCTTGCTCACTGTTCTGGTCCTTCGCTTCCTCCAGCTCCTTCCTGCTAACGATGTCTGGGTTCTGGTCGAGGCGCAGAGTCCTGATGACCGAGACCGCCAATTCATCGCTGCCTAGTATCTGGACCTGAGTCTGAAGATAATCCTGGTCGTTAGTGCCTGAGTTAAGAAGGTCTCGGAGCGAAAACATTTCTGACCCCGGGGGATCGATTTCCAGACGCGCCATGGGTTCATAAAGGTTTTTCGTCCTGAACATGAGGATGGTGATGAGCATCGTAACAGATAGAGCGAACACCAAAGAAGTCCGCCAGTTCTTTTGCAGGACGCGGAGAGCTTGTTCCCAATCAACTTCGAGCTTGTGGCGGGAGGGTTGAACGAGCACACTGGTGGGTAAATAAATAGATGATCCAGGTTTCGATTCGGGATCGCTTGGAACAAGGCTCTGACCGTTTGCCATTGAAACACCCCAAGTACCGGGAGGACTGAAGTGAATTCTCAGAGAGTCCAGAAATCTATCTTGCGGAAGTTAGCCACGGTCTTCCTTGGCCAAGTCTAACTCCATCCTTTATCTCTTAATGAGAATTGACCTTTTACCCCTCTATTAAATACCACGAGCTCTTTGCCTGTCAAGTTTCTTCCCATACCCGGGCAAATTTCGCATGAGTCAGTTGAATTTCCGGGGCGAAGGTTGTAGTATAATTCTTCCATCGCTTCCTCATTGGTGGGTCAGGGTAGATAGGGTTGCGGCTTCGAGATACCCTGCGAAGGGGTGGATCTGACGCCCGCGGCGTCAGGAGCCTGATGGGGGTTAGGAGAGAATGATGAGGTGGAGTGGTGGTAGCTACGCTGGCCAGCGCCTGGGGCCTTGTTTGTTTGCTGCCTTGCTCGCACTGGTTGTGCCTGCCTATGGGCGGATTGACGAGCATCCTTCTTCTGGAGCTGCAACGGCTTCAGAGAAGGCCGTCGCCGACTACCCCCTTGGGCCGGGAGATGTCCTGACGATTACGATTGCGGATGCTCCCGAACTGAGCGGCAAAGTTCGCGTCACCGAAGCCGGGGAGGTCGTGCTGGCGGCCCTGCCCACTCCCATCAAGGCGGAGGGACTTTCCGCGTTGGAGCTTTCTAGAGCGATTGCTGCGGCCCTCAAGGCCGCGGAATTGTTGCGCGATCCCGCGGTGACCGTCTTCGTCGAGGAATACCACAGCCGGACCGTCACGGTTCTCGGCGCTGTCGGCAAGCCCTCGGTCTATCCCCTCCAAAAGCCCACCACCCTACTGGAAGTCCTGTCGATGGCCGGCGGGTTACTCCCCTCCGCAGGGACGAAACTAACCCTTGTCCGGAGAGAGCCTGTCCCCGTGGCAAAAGGGACTTCAGCGGAGCAGGCGCCACCCCTCGGTGATTCGAAACGGACCATCGATTTGGCAAAATTGATGCTGGGAGAAGATCCCTCGCTAAACGTCGAAGTTCGTGCCGGCGACATCGTAAGTGTTTCCACGGCTCCCATCATTTACGTGGTCGGCGCGGTGAATAAGCCGGGTGGTTTTGCACTCCAGGATCCGAACGCTGGTTTGACAGTCCTGCAGGCTCTCGGAATGGCTGAAGGTCTCAAGCCGAATGCGAGCGGAAGTCGGTGCGTGATTATTCGCGGTTCCCCGGGTGCCAAGGACCGGAAAGAAGTACCGATCGATCTGGGCAAACTGATGGAGCGTAGGATTCCTGACCAGCAACTTGCATCCAACGACATTCTGTTTATACCAGAAAGCAAGATGAAAAAGAGCCTGCGCGCAATGGGGACTGCCGCGCAGCAGGCCGTGAATGGAATAGCCGTTTACGGTATCGGCTACAGGCTAGGTACTCGCAAATAGCTGGAATTCGCCGGGTGTGCCGACAGGACGCGCCAGTCTACTGCTGATCGGTAAGCGCCGGAGGAAGGCGGAGCCGGCTTCTGCCCCTTGCCCTGGACTCGGGGTTCCCAGCGACAGGCCTGATGGGGAACTGGCGAGGCCCCTATTCTCACCCCTATAGACTTGTGGCTATAAATGGTCCTTCCTCTTGGGAGGATGGCCTTGGATCTTTTTAATGGTATCCCCGCGATAGATGAGATTGAGACATTGGTGAACCGAGGTGGCTGCAAATGGCTGATTCTCGGCTGCAGAGAAATAGCAGCGTCGCAACTGGACCATCTGCGCAAACTGCGACCAAGACTTCTCAGAACAATCCGTCTTACCTCTTTCCCTTTCTGGACCTGAGAGCGCAATTTGCCACCATCAAAGATGAAGTGATGCAGGCGGTTACCCGCGTAATGGACAGCCAACACTTTATCCTGGGTCCGGAAGTCCAAGCTCTTGAGAACGGAATCGCCACCTTCCTCGGCTCTCGATTTGCCATTGGCTGCGCCTCGGGGTCAGACGCCCTGATGCTCGCCCTGCTTGCGCTTAAAGTGGGCCCGGGGGACGAAGTCATAACGACTCCCTTCACTTTCGTTGCCACGGCGGGAGCGGTGGCAAGAGTGGGAGCGAAACCTGTGTTCGTGGATATCGAGCCGGGGACTTTCAATATTGATCCCAACCTCATCAAACCAGCTATCACGGAGCAGACACGCGCTATTATTCCTGTTCATCTTTTTGGCCTGGCGGCGGAGCTCGATCCGATCCTGAAGTTGGCTGGGGAATACCGGCTGGCGGTCATCGAGGATGCTGCCCAGGCTATCGGAGCACGCTACAAAGGCACTCCGGTTGGTACCCTGGGGACTATGGGGTGCTTCAGCTTTTTCCCCTCCAAAAACCTGGGCGGGGCTGGAGATGGCGGGCTGGTCACCACCAACGACCCCGAACTGGCGAACTCCCTCCGCATCATGCGGGTTCACGGCAGCCGCAAGAAGTACTATTACGAGGTTCTGGGAACCAACAGCCGTCTGGATGCCCTTCAGGCGGCCATCTTGCGGGTGAAGCTGGGTCACCTTGATACCTGGGCAAGGGCGCGCCAACGTAACGCGGAGCGCTATCGCGCGCTCTGTTCCGAACGCGGGTTGGAAAAGTCCATCAAGCTCCCTTCCATTCCCGTCGATCGTTATCACGTTTACAACCAGTTCACGATTCGTTGTTCCCAACGTGACGGGCTCCAGGAATTCCTGCGGGGCCGCGGTATCCCGACGGAAATCTACTATCCTTACCCTCTACACCTCCAGCCTGCCTTCTCCTACCTGGGGTATCACGCAGGTCAATTTCCTCAGTCGGAAGCCGCCAGCCAGGAAGCTTTGTCGCTTCCCATTTATCCTGAGTTGAGGGAAGAACAACAGGCTCAAGTGGTCCGGGCGATTGCCGAATTCTGTGGAGCGTAGCCAGGGGATTTCTGAGGAGTAAAGAAATGGGCGAACAGGTGCCGCGAGTGGCGGTGATCGGTTGTGGGTACTGGGGGAAAAACCTCGTCCGCAATTTTCACCAGCTTGGAAACTTACAGGCGGTCTATGACGTAGATGAATCCCGCCGCCAGGAGATGAGTAAGGCCTACGGCGTAACGGTCACGCGAACTCTTGAGGAGTTGCTCCAACGTGCGGATATTCAGGCCGTTGCCATAGCTGCCCCGGCGGTTCAGCATTTTGATCTTGCCAAGCGAGCTTTGCTGGCCGGGAAAGATGTTTTCGTTGAAAAGCCCCTGGCCGTGCGCCTGGGAGATGGCCAGGAGCTGGTGGAGCTGGCTCGAAAGCGCGAACGGATTCTGATGGTTGGTCACCTCCTGCTCTACCACCCGGCCGTTTTCGAGCTCAAGCGTCTGGTCAGCTCCGGGGAGCTTGGGCGAGTTCAGTACATTTACTCATCTCGCCTGAATCTGGGCAAACTGCGCACGGAAGAAAACATTTTGTGGAGTTTCGCGCCACACGACATCTCCGTTATTCTTTTCCTGTTGAACGAGCAGCCCACACGCGTGGCGGCCCACGGGGGAAGTTATTTGAACCAGGGCATCGTGGATGTCACCCTTACGACCTTTGACTTCGCCACCGGGGTCAAGGCGCACATCTTCGTCAGTTGGCTTCATCCTTTCAAAGAACAGAAACTTATTATTGCTGGTGACCGCAAAATGGCGGTGTTTGATGACACGGAGACAGAGCGCAAACTGGTTGTTTACCCACACCGGATTGATTGGGTCGACCGCATTCCTATTGCGCGCAAGGCGGAGGGGGAAGTTGTGTCCCTTCCTGCCGAAGAGCCCTTGCGGTTGGAATGCCAGCATTTTCTGGAGTGCGTGCGCAGGAGAGAGTTGCCCAGGACCGACGGTGAAGAGGGCCTGCGCGTGATGCGCGTGCTCCAGGCCTGTGAAATGTCCTTGCAGAGTCAGGGCCAGCCCTTGCCCGTTGAGCCTCGAGCTCCGTGCTATTTTGCTCATCCCACTGCAGTCGTTGACGAGCCGTGCGAAATCGGCGAGGGAACCAGGATCTGGCACTTCTCACACATCATGGCGGGTTGCGCCATCGGAAAGAAGTGCAGCCTGGGGCAGAATGTTAATGTGGCCCCCCACGTTCGTATTGGGAACAACGTTAAAATCCAAAACAACGTTTCTGTTTATGAAGGAGTGGAACTCGAGGACGACGTGTTTTGCGGGCCTTCCATGGTTTTTACCAACGTCATCAATCCGCGCAGCCATATTATTCGCAAGAGCGAATACCAACGGACCCTGGTCAAGCGGGGCGCTTCCTTTGGGGCCAACTCGACCATCCTCTGCGGCATCAGCGTCGGGCAATACGCCTTCGTGGCCGCAGGCGCGGTGGTTACCAAGGACGTGCCTGACTATGCTCTGATGATGGGTACCCCGGCGAGGCAGGTGGGCTGGATGTGCCATTGCGGAGTTCGGCTCACCTTCAAGTCCGGTCATGAGCCAAAGGGAGGCGGTGAGGTTGCGGAGGATCGGCCGGCCACGCCACGAGAAGAGGGCGAGAACGCCAGATGCTCCGCCTGCGGAGCGACGTACGAAAAGAGCGGCAGTGGCGTCCGCAGACTGACCTAAGGGCTTCCCCAGCCTCCCGTGGTGGGCATCGGTTCTCCCGCTAGCGTGAGCGGGTGACCTTTTGATATAAACTGATGCAAGCCTTGGCAGCGTGCGCGAATTCTTGAGAACAGATGGAAGACGATGAAGTAGCGAAGACTAGCGGGGTCTACACCGAAAATTCTATTCGGAAGAGTTACTGAGCATGGCGAAAAAGGCTTTTATCACTGGCATCACCGGTCAAGATGGGTCGTATTTGGCGGAACTCTTGCTGAGCAAGGGCTACGAGGTGCACGGCATCAAGCGGCGCTCCAGCAGTTTCAACACGGGCCGCATTGATGCTATTTTGCCGGACTTGCACAACCGCGAGGCGCGCCTGTTTTTGCATTTTGCCGACCTTGCCGACTCTACCAGTCTGGTCAAGCTCCTTTACGGTCTTCGACCCGACGAGATCTATCACCTGGGCGCGCAGAGTCACGTGCGGGTCAGTTTCGATATCCCGGAATATACCGGCGATATTACCGCCTTAGGGACGACACGCCTGCTCGAAGCTATCCGCGAAACCGGCATCAAAGCCAAGTTCTACCAGGCCTCGAGTAGCGAGATGTTTGGCAATGCTGCGGAAGTTCCCCAGCGCGAGACCACCCCCTTCCAGCCTTGCAACCCCTATGCCTGCGCAAAAGTCTATAGTTTCTGGATCGTCAATACATACCGCCAGAGCTACAGCCTGTTTGCCTGTAACGGTATCCTCTTCAACCATGAGTCTCCTCGACGGGGGGAGACCTTTGTCAGCCGGAAGATCTCACGCGCGGTAGCGCGGATCAAGGCGGGCGTCCAAGATAAGCTTTATCTTGGCAACCTGGAAGCCAAGCGGGACTGGGGATACGCTCCGGAATATGTCGAAGCCATGTGGCTGATGCTCCAGCAGCCCGAGGCGGGTGACTACGTTATTGCCACAGGCGAAACGCACACCGTGCGAGAGTTTGTGGAATGCGCTTTCGACTACGTCGGGCTGGATTATAAGCAATATGTCGAGGTGGACCCCCGCTATTTCCGTCCCGCCGAAGTGAATGTTCTTCGGGGCGATGCCTCGAAAGCCACGGAGAAGTTTGGCTGGCGGCCGCGCGTCCGCTTTCACGAGCTGGTGAAATTAATGGTCGATGCCGACAGGGAAGGGCTTAACGTGGAACTGAATGGGGTGAGGCGGACGGCGCGACAGTCTTCAGTTTCTGAGTAAGCTGCCTGGGGGGCGCGGAAAGGCATCGATGGATAGCTTCTTTCGAGACAAAAGGGTTGTGGTCACGGGCGGCGCTGGCTTTCTCGGTTCCCACCTCGTAAAGAAACTCTGCGCGCGGGGGTGCACGTCCATCACCGTTCCTCGAATCCCGACCTATGATTTGACACGCGAAGAGAACATCGTCCGGCTCCTGCAAGAAGCGCGCGCCCACATCATTATTCATTTGGCGGCGGTGGTCGGGGGCATTGGCGCCAATCGCCAAAGTCCCGGCAGATTCTTTTACGATAATCTCATCATGGGCGTGCAGCTCATGGAACAGGCACGGCGGTACGGCGTGGAGAAGTTTGTCGCCGTGGGCACGGTTTGCTCCTACCCCAAGTTTACCCCGGTCCCCTTTCGCGAAGAGGACCTTTGGAATGGTTACCCGGAGGAGACAAACGCGCCGTATGGGCTGGCGAAGAAGATGCTGCTCGTTCAGTCTCAAGCTTATCGCCAGCAGTACGGCTTTAACTCCATCTTCCTTGTTCCTGTCAACCTCTATGGGCCTGGGGACACCTTTGACCTGGAAACTTCGCATGTGATCCCGGCGCTCATCCGAAAATGTATCGAGGCGAAAGAAGCGGGGGCCGACTCGATTAGCGTGTGGGGCACAGGGAAGGCTACGCGCGAGTTCCTTTACGTCGAAGACGCTGCCGAGGGAATCTTGCTGGCGACCGAGCGGTACAACAGCAGCGAGCCGGTCAACCTTGGGGTGGGGTTCGAGATATCCATCAAGGAGTTGGCAGAACTGATCGCCAAGTTGACAGGGTTCCAGGGCAGGATCGCGTGGGATACCTCAAAACCTGACGGCCAGCCGCGTCGCTGCCTGGAGACTTCCCGTGCACTGCGGGAGTTCGGCTTTAGGGCCGAAGTTAAGTTGGAAGAAGGTCTGCGAAGAACCATCGAGTGGTACACTCAGACTCCACGGGTTTGAAAGGGTGGCCGCCACACGCTTAGCCGACAGCCTCCGCACTTGCCACATCAAGCTATTCAAGGCTCCACCGCATTCGGCAATCCCGCGGCTAGCGACTGTGTCCCGCAACCGCGCGCGCTCTATTTCGAGTTGCCAGGGAGCTCGGGAGGGCCCAGGATTACCTTCAAGGGGATAGGCGGAACTCAACCAAGGGTTAGAGCTTCAGTTCTTGCTCACCATGGCGCTTAAAGCTAATTCATTTCTCAGCCCGGGCGCTAAAGATCCTCTTCAGGCGGGAGTTTCAGCGCCGGCGGGTGATACGGCTACCGGTGATGGGGCTGCGAACTCCATCCCCAGCCCACGGCGGCCGTTTTCTGGTGCGACGATCTGGGTACGCGCCCGCCAACTATGGGCGCTGGCGCGGCTGACCCCTTTCGATGTCTCCACTGAAGCCGGGAGATCCAAAGAGCGTTACCGTCGCGCAGCGCTGACGACGGTGGCTTCGGGGTCGGCAAAAGGGATAGCGATCCTCACGGGCCTGATTTCCGTACCTTTGACGGTGAAGTATCTCGGGCTCGAGCGCTACGGGCTGTGGATGACGATCAGTTCGGTCATCGTGATGCTCGGCTTCGCCGACCTGGGGATGGGCAACGGGTTGTTGAACGCGATCGCCGAAGCGAACGGCCGGGATGACCGGGAGGCGGCGCGCCGATATGTCTCCAGCGGATTCTTCATGTTGCTGGGGACTGCGACGCTTGTATTGTCGGTGTTTACTTTGGCGTACCGCTTCATCCCGTGGCCGCGCGTGTTCAACGTGGCGTCGGCAGTGGCGAGGAGGGAAGCGGGGCCCGCCATGGTGGTTTTCGTCGTCTGTTTTGCCCTGAACATGCCTTTAGGCATCGTCCAGCGAGTGCAGATGGGCTACCAGGAGGGTTTTGTCAGTTACCTGTGGCAGATGGCGGGTAGCTTGACCGGCCTTGGCGGGCTGCTGGTGGCGATGCACCTCAAGAGTGGACTGCCCTGGCTGGTGCTGGCCATGTCGGGAGGCCCGCTTTTCGCGTCGCTGCTCAACTGGCTGGCGCAGTTCGTGTGGTCGAGGCCCTGGTTGTTTCCCCGGTGGCGTTTCTCCTGTACCACGGCGGCACAAAAGATTTTCGGGACGGGAATACTTTTTGTTATTCTCCAACTGGCTTCGGCGTTCGCGTTTGCTACGGACAATATTGTGGTGGCGCAGGTCCTGGGGCCGGGAGCCGTCACCCAGTACGCAGTCCCCATGAAGATGTTCGCCGTTCTGGGAGTCGCGGCAGCTCTCATGTACGCGCCACTGTGGCCGGCTTACGGTGAAGCGGTGGCGCGCGGCGATGTCGAGTGGGTAAAACGCACGCTGGTTCGCTCCCTGGGGATGACGCTTCTCCTCTGCGGGCTTCCGGCGGTCGTTCTGGTCTTTTGGGGGAAGGCGATTGTCCACCTTTGGGTGGGACCTGAGATCCAACCGCCCTTCCTCCTGCTGCTCGGCATGGGAATCTGGGCGGTTCTGGTGGGATTGGGAAGTGCCCTGGCGATGTTTCTCAACGGCGCCAACATCCTCAAGTTTCAGGTGGTGTGTGCGGCGCTCATGGCGGGCGCCGCATTGGTTTTGAAGATCTGGCTGGCCAAACAAGCGGGAGTTGCTGGCGTGATTTGGGGCACTGTAATTGCGTACAGCGTTTTTTCGGCCCTTCCAATGATCTTCTACGTCCCTTGGGTTCTGAATGACTTGAGACGCTCCAGGGGGCGGGCCAGGGTGTAGTCCTTGAGGATTCGCAATCTTCTGGCTCTGCCACAATTGATCTGTAGATCGTTCCTGGCTGCCCGCTACGCCAGAAGAAAGAGGATTCCCGGGCTGGTCTTCGATAGTTTCGGCCGCCGCTTGGGGGCGCGATTGCTTGCGCGGGGGTGTAAGAGGGGGATCGGCCTCTTGCTAAATCCGTGTTCGATTGTTCGCTACTTTGAATTTGATTACGTTGCGGCCGCGATGCCAAATCGCTCCTCAAGCTGTCTGGACGTGAGTTCGCCCCGGCTGTTTTCCTTTTGGCTGACGACCACTTATCCCCAGGCGCGCGTGCTGGTTATTAACCCGGACCACGCGGACATTTCATGGACGCAGCAGATCGCCAATAAGGTGAGGTTCAGGGGAATTGAAACAGCGAATGTTGGCGTTGAGTATCTGGCCTCCCACCCTGGTGAATGGGACTTCATCTACTCCATCTCCGTCATCGAACACATCGCCGGAAACTATGATGACCGGGACGCAATTCGTCTGATGTGGGAGGCGCTGAAACCCGGAGGCACCCTGGCGCTTACTTTCCCCCTCGACCGCCAGTTTCGTGACGAATACCGCGATCGGGATTATTACGGAACGCAAGGCGAACCCAAGAAAGGGGCCGGGGTTTTCTTCCAGCGCCATTACGACGCCGCTGCCATTCAGCAAAGGTTGCTCGAACCGATCGGCCTCCCCGAGCACGAAATGAGATTCTTCGGCGAACGCTCCCCTGGTTGGTTCGACGCCTACGAGAAGCGCTGGATGAAGGGGGGCCTCGCGGTCACGGTTGAGGATCCGCGGGAAATTGCCGACCACTATCAAGAATACCGCAGTTGGGAAGAAATGCCGGGACAGGGGGTCTGCGGGCTGAAAATTGCCAAGCCCAGTTGATCGCCTGGAGCCACCTGGCACGTACACAGTACCTGCCGCGGCGCTAGGCGTGCCGGCCGAAAACAAAGATGAGGAGTCGAGGCGATCGGTGGTTCCTGGGTTCCGCTGGATCTGGTTCGAGTGCGCTTCGATAGGCCCCCTAAGGAACTTTGCAGGATCGGGGAGACTCGGTCTGCGCACAGATGTTTCAGCCAACTAAGCTACTGGGGTCTGTCTCTGACCATATGAGCACAGTCGCGGGCGTGGCGGTGGTTGTAGGGGCCTCAGGGCAGGATGGCTACATCCTCAGCGAGCGCTTGCTTGCTGAGGCCTGGGTCGTGCATGCTGTGGTGCGGCGGCCTGAGCTCATGCAGTCCCTTGCTGCCCCACCCGGTTATCTGCACATTCACAAGGTTGATCTCCTGGAGCCCTCTCCCCTTCTGGATCTCATCGCCCGTACCCAACCCGAGGAGTGTTATAACTTAGCCGGGCAGAGCAGCGTCACAGAATCCTTTGCTGATCCCTGGTACACATGGCGGACAAACACCGAGGTAGTCGTTCGTGTGATTGAATGCCTTCGCCTTCATAGTCCCCACACGCGCTTTTATCAAGCGTCTTCCACCGACATGTTCGGCTGTATTCCAGGTGGGACAGTCCTGCACGACGAGACCTCCCCACTCAATCCCGAAAGCCCTTACGCTAGTGCCAAGGCCGCTGCTCACCTGTTGTGCCGGTCTTACCGCGAAGCTTACGGTCTGCGCATCGCCTGCGGCATTCTGTCGAACCATGAATCTCGCCGGCGCCAGTCACAGTTCCTCTCCCGCAAGGTTGTTGACCATGTTCGTGCCCTTCGAAAGTTGCCAGCGAGCGCCCTAGGCAGCTTCCCACCCTTATCCCTCGGCAACCTCAAGATTCAGCGAGACTGGGGCTTCGCCCCTGATTACGTCGAAGGCATGTGCAGAATCCTGCGCCAGATCAATCTTCGTTCACAATGCCTGGGCACGGCTCCTGAGCCTGACGTGGGAATCAACTACCGCGACTATGTGCTTGGGACCGGCAAAGTTCACGCGGTTTGGCAACTGGTCGATCGCGCTTTTGTGCTTGCGGGTTTCGATTTAGACTGGGAGCTTAACGGAGATGATCCCAGGCTGTGGCGGGCGTACTTCAGGTCGGCAGGGAAGGTGGCGGTGGTGGTTAACCCTGCGCTGCTACGCCCCACCGACCCCCTGACCATCATGGTGGACGCATCGCTGGCACGAAGAGAGCTGGCCTGGGTGCCCCACGAGGGGCTCGACATCTTCCTTCGCGATATGCTTGAAAATGATGTCGATCCCGAGGTGAAAGAGGGAAGTGAGTCATGATTGCTCCAACACTACTACCTCTTCGGGTGGGGATCGATGCCCGCCGCATTACCGATCGTTCGGGCGGCGTGGAGCAGTTCGTCATCGGCCTGGCCTCGGGACTGTCGAAGTTGAGCGATGGAAATGAGGAATACCTGTTCCTGACGTTTGCTGACGAGGAGGATTGGATTCGGCCTTATGTGCATGGCCCATGCCGTATCCTGCGGGGTCCGGCGGTTCCCCGGCTTGTTCGCTGGAAATTGGAGGCAGGGCGCGTTCTGCCGACCGTTCGTGATGTATGGCATAGGCTGGACACCCTGGGCTGGCGGGCGTCCGACAGCCTGCCACGCTCAGACGGCACGATTGAGAGGGCTGGCGTCGAGGTGATGCACTTCACGTCGACGTCAGCGTTCCTTACGGATGTGCCAAGCATTTACCATCCCTGGGATCTCCAGCACCTGTATCTCCCCCAATTCTTCAGCCCGCGTCAACGCGCCACGCGGGAACTCGGCTACCGTGCATTCTGTGAGCAAGCCCGCATGGTCTGTGTGGCGGCCACCTGGGTCAAAGCAGACCTGATCAAGCACTATCATCTGCCCGAGGAAAAGATACAGGTGGTACCCGCCGCCTCCGTATTGGAAGCCTATACGGCGCCCAGGGCGGAAGACTTACAGGCGGTACGTACCAAACTGCATTTGCCAGAAACCTTTGCTTTCTACCCCGCCCAGACCTGGGCGCATAAAAATCATCTTGGATTACTGGAGGCGCTCGCCCTCTTACGGAGTCGCCACGGCCTGAGGATACCCTTCGTGTCTTCTGGCCGCCTGAACGAGTTCTTCCGCAAGATCGAACGACAGGCACGAAGACTACAGCTTACTGACCAAGTGCGATTCCTGGGCTTTGTCAGTCCGCTCGAGTTGCAATGTCTTTACAAGTTGTGCCGGTGCATGGTGTTCCCCTCCAAGTTCGAGGGCTTCGGTCTGCCCCTGCTGGAAGCGTTCGTCGCCGGTGTACCAACGGCCTGCTCGAATGTCACCTGCCTGCCGGAACTGGCTGGGGACGCGGCTCTGCTCTTTGACCCGGACAAACCTGAGGAGATCGCCGAGGCGCTCCGCCGCCTCTGGACGGACGAGGCACTCCGCAGAACCCTCATCGAGCGTGGCGCCAGGAACGCAGCGCGTTTTTCCTGGGACCGGACCGCTCGCACTTTTCGTGCTCACTACCGGCGCCTTGCCGGCCGAACGCTCACCGAGGAGGACCGCGCTCTGCTGGAAGCGCCGCTTGTCTCGCGCCGTGGGTGAGTTGTAATCGCGGGAGGCATTTTTGAACCTGCTCAAAGATGCCAACCCCGTTCGCTGGGAGGAGAGATCCCAGGAAACTTCGCGCGCGCTTGTGCGCCTCTCTCCCAGCCGCACTACGCGACGGAGCAAGACCAAAGGCTGCTGTCGCGCGGGAAAGCTGCTTTTGCCCCGCAAGTTCTTGGCGGGTTCAGGGCTCATTCGGGCCAGAAAAGTTCGATGTATAGCGATAGAACTTATCTAGAAGCCAGCAAGATACGAGCAAGGTACGGAGTCGATGACGGATCACTGCGGTACAAGATCTCGGTACCGGGCTGCTATTTCTAAGAGTCTTTCAATGGTATCTCACTCATAGCCATCGATTCGCGGCATTTCCGTGGAGAGAATGAATCCTTCCATGCAGAACTCCGATAATGTTGTCCTTAACAGAGAGTCAGTCGCGTGTGATCTGTGCGGCAGCGTGGATGCCAGTCACTTGTTCTTGGGAAGGGACTATCGTTTTGCGCGCAAGGAAGAATATCGCTTCGTACAGTGTCATGGCTGTGGGTTGACTTACCTGAGCCCGCGGCCAACTCAGGAAGCTATGATGCGGCTCTATGAGGAGGATTATCTAGGTGGGGAGCCGGAGGTAACCTGGGAAGCAGCAAGCGTCCCCGCCTGGAAGGCGGCCCTGAAGACAATCTGGCACAAGGTCGATGGCCAGCTCCATGAGGAGGTACTCCAGAAGGTGCACGGCAGGGTTCTGGACATAGGGTGTGGCGCCGGGAACTTAATGGATTTGTTGAAGCGATCCGGCTGCGACGTGTATGGCATCGAACCGAACCCCAACTCTGTCATGATCTGCAATGGAAGAGGTGTTAAGAAGATTTCGAGCAGCCTTGAAGCAGCAGACTTCCCTAACGGACTCTTCGATTATGTGGTGATGTCCCATGTTATTGAGCATCTTCCTTCGCCCAAGCGAACTTTGACCGAAGTACGTAGAATTCTGCGACCGCGGGGGCAGGTTTTGATTTTTTGCCCCAACGCGGACAGCTACTTGAGAAGATTATTCGGCAAGTACTGGCATGGCTGGCATATCCCGTTCCATTTCCACGTGTTCAGTCGCCACACCCTGGCAAGGTTGGCGGAGGAGGCTGGCTTCATCGTGGCCTCCGTGAGGGCTGTGACTCCTGGTTCGTGCTTCTGGACTAGCTCGAAGTCTTATCTCTATGGGGATAGCGAGTGCGGAAGGCCCATTGATCGCGGACCTTGGCTGGACAAGCTCATTTTCCGCGTTCCCGTGGCGCTTGTTCTAAGACTGCTCGACGGGGTGTTCGGACTCCACGCAGACTGTCTTGACGCGGAGCTGACAAAGCCGTGAAGCGATACGATTCTGAACAAATCAAAGAGTTCATTTCCAAACCTCTGTTTTGCGAGAGCACGCTGCTGAACAGGGATAGCCAATACCCTAAAATCTCTGTGGTCACCCCATCGTTCAACCAAGGGCATTTCCTGGAACGGACGATCCTCAGTGTCCTCAACCAGAATTATCCCAACCTCGAATATGTCATCATGGATGGCGGTTCAACCGACGAAAGTCCGGAGATCATAAGGAAGTATGAAAGGTATCTTTCCTACTGGGTGAGTGAAAGAGACCGCGGGCAGGCAGACGGAATCAACAAGGGGTTTTCGCGAGCCTCCGGCGAGATCCTGGCTTGGCTCAATTCGGACGATCTCTACTTACCCAATGCCCTTCACCAGGTGGCATCCGCCATGACCCACGATCGCAGCATCCAAGTCTTGTATGGTAACCTGTACAGAATCGATGCGGACGATCACATCTTAGAGGAAAAGAGGCTCACGCCATTTTCAGGGCTGGGCTACTTATACGGGGGGTGTGATCTTGCGCAGCCCAGCGCGTTCTGGAGGAGGGAGATATTTTCGGCGGTAGGCGGCTTGAAGGAAGAGATTGCGTTCTCGATGGACACCGACCTGTTTTTCAGATTTGTCCTTGCTTGCGCCCGCTTTCGGTTCCTGAGGGAGTTCCTGGCCTGTTTTCGAGTTCAACCCTCCTCCAAGACCTCGCGGTTGCAGGAAATATCCAAATCAGATAATCTAAAGATACGGGGCACTTATCTCAAATACTCCTACGGGTCAATCCCTGCCCGGTTGATAAGGACTTCGGTTCGGATGAAAAGGGTTTTCTGGTATGCCCTTCAGGGAGATATTGATTGGGTCTTTGAGCGAGCCTGCAAACGCTTGCGCGAGAAAGTCTCGCAAGGCGCTGTGCCTTAAGGCCTTGGCCGACGGGCAGAGCGTCGGCCGCGTCGTGGGGGGGGGCGAGACGCGGCCGGCTCCCGGCTCTTTTTGTGGGATAATGAGTAGTTGACCCAGCTCCCAGATCAGCAGCCTGCCTGTCCGCCAGGAGACGACCTGTTGGTGCCCTGCAAGGGGCCAAGCTCTTCACGAGAGCGAGGTGGATGTTGCAAGCCAAGAGCCCGTCGGGATTATTGCCGTATCTTATCACTGCCGGAACTGCGATCGCACTGGTCGTCCTGAATTTCAGTTTGAACATCGATCCCGTGTGGATCTTACTGGGAGGCTTATTGCTGGCCTTCACCCTGCTTGCGATGCTGAAGTTTCCGGCGGCTTTCATGGCGCCGGCGATCTTTATCGGCAGCTTCAAAGCTCAACCGTACTTCGTCCAATTCCAGGAGAAGGTTGATCTGACACTTGTTGTCTTGCTGTTGCTGTCGATGGCGGTTTTGTGCAACTTCCTGTTAGGGTTAACCCGGAGCGAGGGTTGGTCGCTGCGGGCTCTTTTCGCCGGCCAAGGCATGGGCGTGGTGGCATGGTTCCTGTTTGTGGGAATGGTGGCAATCGGTTACACCTACACTCCAGCCCCAGGCTACGGGTGGGTGAAACTTACGAGGTTCTCAGCCATTGGGTCGCTCTTGTTCTTTTCGCCTTTGTTCCTTTTGAAACAGGACAAGGACATTCGCCATTTTGCAGTCGCGGCCACAGTCTTTGCCATGCTCCTGGCGGCTCAAAGGCTGCACGCGGTCTTCACGCACTCCGATGTGAGTGAGGACGTCACCCGGATTGGTGCTGGGCACCTTCTCGGTATGACGATTCTCCTTCTCTTGTACTACAGACTTGTTGATCGAGGGTTCCTGCGCATGTTCTTGCTGCTAGTTTGCCTTCCCCTGTTGGCCGCGGGCCTGGTCGCTTGTTTGGCGCGAGGTCCCATCGTGTCGCTGGCGCTAGCCTTGGCTCTCGGGGCGTTGGTATTTCGGGGAAAAGCGAGTTCCCTTTCTCGGCGGAGGATTGCTCTTAGCGGGGTGGCGTTGTTTATCGCGAGTTTTGTCCTCGCGGTTTACTGGGTGGCGCCGGCGACAGAAGGGAGGTTCCAGCAAAAAACCGCGCAACTGGAGGATCTCGTCAGGGGGAGGAACCCTCGGGGGTCGGCAGGGGCAAGGTTGGAGTTTTACCGGTCAGCCCTCACCGCCGTGGCGGAGAAACCGCTCCTGGGGTGGGGCACGGGAGGTTGGAGTGTTTACTATTACGGGCAAGACCAAAGAGCTTATCCCCATAACCTCCTCCTGGAAGTGCTGGTTGAACAAGGGTTGCTGGGCTTTACCGCTCTGCTGATATTCTTGGGGACGCTATTCGTTGCGCTCAAGAGAATGCTGGTCATGGCAGGGCCTCAACTCGCTTTATTTCCCACGCTGGTTGTGTTCTGCTTGAGCAACACTATGTTCGCTGGCGACCTTGATGATAATCGCTTGCTTTGGTTTTGTTGCGGGATAGCCCTTGCCGGTTGCCGAATGGTAAGAAATCAGATGCTGGGACAGCAGGTGTGGCCCGTTAGCGCGAGCCCTCGCCGCGTATTGTCCCCTCGGGATGCAGAGTCTCCGACGCTGCCTGTGCTTTCCGGCTAGCGATCGCTCTTTTCCCTAACCCTGCCGGTCCTCGCCTGTTTCAGTTTATTGGGCAGGGCAGTTAGGGTTGTGGGGGCATCCTTTCGGGACTGATCACAAATCCCCCCTCTACCCTCACGTTCTGTGCGTGGGATGAATGAGCCTTTTCACAAAAACTCGGATTAAAGCAGAATCCTTACAGGGAACCGGACCCGCCTTCGATGTGGTGATGCTTGCCACGGTGCATCCCGCGACGGATGTTCGAATCTTCCACCGCGAGGCGAAGACCTTGGCGGCCGCTGGCCTTTCCGTGTGCATCCTTGGTCCGCATCCGTCGGCGGAGCGCCTGGAGGGCGTTTGGATTGAAGCGTTGCCAAGAGCTGCCAATCGACTGCAACGCCTGTTCTTGGGATGGAGTGTTCTAAGGCGGGCCCGCCAGTTGCAAGCCAAGCTTTACATTTTCCACGACCCCGAACTTTTCTGGGTGGGTGTGACCCTGCGCCTGTTCGGAAAGAAGGTGGTCTACGATTGCCATGAAAACCTGCCGATGCAAGTGCTACAGAAGGCATGGATCCCATGGCCGGCACGCTGGGCGGTAGTTCCTGTGGTTTGGTTAATCGAGTGGACCGGCTCACGCCTTCTATCCGGAGTAGTAGTCGCTCGAGAAGCTATGATGGAAAGATTTCCGAGACGAAAGAGGGTTCTGGTCAGGAATTTCCCTCCTGAGCAGATGTGCCGAGCGACCGGTGAAGGTTCTCCAGTCCACTTGCGTCGCAACGTCGTGATTTACGCTGGAGGGTTGAGCCGCCTCCGGGGAATCGGGGAGCTGGTGAGGGCGTTCCGCCACCCTGACCTGGCGGAGGGCGAGCTCTGGTTGGTGGGTGATTTCAGTGAGCAGGCGTTTCGCGACGAGATTTTGCAATCGCTTCCACCCAATGTCAGGTGGCTGGGGCGGAAGGACTACCCGGAAGTCATCGAGCTGTACAAGCTAGCGAAGCTGGGGGCGGTCCTCCTTCATCCCACGGCGAGCCACAAGGATTCACTTCCCCTGAAGTTATTTGAATACCTGGCAGCGGGGTTGCCTGTGATAGCATCCAATTTCCCAGAGTGGGTTGAGCTACTGAACGGATGTGGGGTACAAGTTAACCCTTTCGATGTAGATCAGATCAGGGTTGCGATTCGGGGGTTATTGTCCGACGCCGCCAGAATCAAGGCAATGTCGGCAGTGGCTCGCGACAGGGTCTTGAATTCCTATTGTTGGGAAAACGAGGGAAGGAGGTTAGTCCAATCTTGTTGCGAACTCATCCGGTGTACGCGCTGATCTTGATGCTGGTTCTGGGCGGGACGCTCATGTTGGCGGTTGCAGGCGAGGGCATCTCCCGAGGAGTCTCGCAGGCAGGCAATCCTGGGGGTCAAGCAGAAACCAAGCAGATGCCCTGCTATGTCCAGGCGTATCGTCAACATGTGCTGCGCGATCTTAAGGACACGCGGCCACTGGCCGACAATGAGAACGGTTTCCTGGCTTGGGATACGTCACCCATCATGGATTCTCTGAATGTGGCAGGGAGTTTGGTGCCGGAGGCTTACCCGGGTAAGTTCGTGGAAGTCGCGGACAAGATTTTAGCCGCGCGAGACGACCGAACCGGTAAGCCAGATTACGCCGGCCACCTGCGACGAGGGTGGGGCTCCTCACGGTACAGCAATGACAAGAAGTCGCGAGTAGTTTTTCTGGTCCATACGGGGTTAATCGTCTACCCCTTGTTGCGGTTTGCGGAACTTCAGCGCCTCGAGGGGCGGCACGAATTCGACGACAAGATTCGGCAATACATTCGAGATGCGGAAGATTCACTCGCGGAGTTTGATCGGGACTGGGTGGAGGAGGGACCGGAGGGCTACTACGTTTCCGAGAGGGGAGAGCCCACCACCTTGGGCGACGTGGCGGAAAAGGCTCTGCCGGTGAACATGATGGCTGCGGCGGGGCGTTGTGATGTCCTCCTTTATCGCCTGACAGGCAACCAGAAATATCTCAATATCGCCACAAGGCTTGCGAGATACCTGAAAGACCGGTGGAAAGTGAAGCGAGTCGGTGATACTGAGACGCTGGTATGGTCTTATTGGTACTCCTGGCCAGGGCATGCTGACGTCCCGGAAGACGTTGGGCACGGCGGAATTGAAATTGAATTCATGGAGCTTTGTTTTGAAGACAAAATTGTTTTTGACCGGCACGATGTTGACCGGCTGCTGGCGACCTTCGAGACAACCGTCTTTAATGGAAGCGCCTTCTCCTGGAGAGTTGACGGCAGTGGTGGCTTTGGAAAGGCTAACGCGGGACGCTGGATCGTGTGGAGTAAGTATGATCCGCGAGTTCTGGAAATCTTGCGGTCAGCTTACCCCTGTGAAACAGCCGGGCCCACTCTGGACTACTATTCCCTGGCCTGGCTGGCGCGGGCCAGCGAAGTGAAGTGAACGAAGCCTTCTGAGCATTCGACCCGACTGCCCAACACAGCGATAGTCTGGAGGACGTGTGGATAACGGTCTATCGAAGGGCAACTTGAGAGTTCTGATTTTGGCGCCTCATACTGATGACGGTGAATTTGGATGCGGAGGGAGCATCAACCGACTCATCGCGCAAGGGCATGAGGTGTTGTATGTGGCGTTTTCGGCTGCGGAGAAATCTGTTCCGGCTGAATGGCCACCCGACGCCCTGCGTAAAGAGGTGAAGGCGGCCACGAAAATCCTTGGCATTGACGAGAATAACTTGCGGATACTTCAGTATCCGGTTCGTGATTTCTTGCAGCATCGCCAGGACATCCTCGAAGACATGATACGGCTTAAGAGGGAGCTAGAGCCACATGTGGTTTTTCTGCCCTCCTTGAATGACACGCATCAGGACCACCAGGTTGTGGCCCAGGAGGGATTTCGCGCCTTCAAGACCATTTCCATGCTGGGTTACGAGCTGCCCTGGAACAATCTCACGTTCCACACTAATTTCTTCGTCCTTTTACAGGAGTCTCATATCGAAAAAAAGATCCAGGCCTTAGAATGCTATAAATCCCAGAAAGATCGTGTTTACGCCTCCCCAGAGTTCGTAAGGAGCCTGGCAAGGACCCGAGGGACGCAAATCGGTTCAAGGTACGCCGAGGTTTTCGAATCCATACGCTGGGTCTGGCGTTGAAGTTGGATTGGGCTCAACCACGGGAGCTCAACGGCGGGGCAATTGGTTTCGGCGTGCTTTTGATCGCGAAGCGAGGTATTCCACTGTTGGGGGGTAGCTCAGATCCTTGCCGGCGCGAGCTGAAAAGGTGGTTTGTCAAGCCTCGCGCAGCGGACAAAGGTCTTCAAGACGCACACAAGTCTGTCTTTTTCTTGCTTGCTCTCTGCTTCTGAAGCGAACTTATGAAACGCAAGTGCTTCGTTTTCGCTAATTGCGAATTGAGGTTTGCAGTGCAGACGGACTAAGCTCAGATGATTAGGGCGTCGATTCATCAACCAAACTATCTGCCATGGCTAGGCTATTTCTACAAGCTACTCAGAAGCGACGTTTTTGTAGCCCTAGACGATGCCCAATATACCAAAGGCAGCTATATCAATCGGACCAAGATCAAGACACCAACAGGTTGGCAATGGCTCACTGTCCCGGTGCTAACAAAGGGGCGCCTCGGCCAGACCATTGCAGAGGTTCAACTGAACAACCGCGTGCCCTGGTCTGAGCACCACCTCAAAGCAATTAGGTTGAACTACGCGCGCAGTCAGTATTTTGGCGAGTACTTGCCGGCACTTGAGGATGTTCTGGGAAGGAGCTGCCAGAAACTTGCCGACCTCAACATTGGCCTGATTCGCTATGTTAGCACCCTCTTGGGTATCGAAACCAAAATCATCATTGCATCCGATCTTGACTGTCCGCTAGAAGGAACTGAACGCCTTGTTGAAATATGTCGGCGGGTTGGTGCCGATACTTATCTTTCCGGCTCGGGAGGAAGCAAGTACCAGGATGAAGGGACCTTCGCGGAAGCCGGCATCAAACTGGTATACTCAGATTTTGTTCATCCCACGTATGCACAACAGTGGGGTGGATTCATGTCCGGTTTATCAATAATTGATTTCCTTTTCAACTGCGGAAGGAAGGGGGTGACGCTCTTTAAGAGCGCTTTCGCAGAGAAATAGCCGGACGACTTTTCACTCTTTGCCATGCACATACTGATATTCCATCAGTACTTTGTGACGAATCGAGCGGCTGGAGGTACGAGGACCTACGAGTTAGGGCGGAGGTTGTGGCAGGGTGGGGACCGCGTGACGATCGTTTCCGGAGATGCGCTCTACTTTACCGGAGGGCGTGTCTCGAAGTCCCGCCTCCTATGGAGGCGCGAAAACGTTGATAATATCGAAGTGGTTTGGGTGCGCATTCCTTTTGGTGGTTCGCGGAAGATCCTGTTGCGGATGCTGGGTTTCTTATGGTTCATTCCGGTCAGCTTCTTGGCGGCACTTCCGGCGCCTTCCCCGGATGTCATTATCGCCACCTCGACACCTTTAACGATTGGAATTCCCGCCCTGCTGCTCAGTTGGTTCCGCCGCGTGCCATTTATTTTCGAGCTGCGCGATCTGTGGCCTGACTGCGTCGTTGATTACAACGTCGTGAGAAATCGGGCTTTGATTCGAGCCGCCTACTGGTTGGAGTCTTTTTTGTACCGGCGGGCAACGGCCATTGTCGCTCTGACAAGAGGGATCCGCGAACGGGTCATCTCGAAGGGAATAGCGCCGGATAAGGTGTGGGTTATAACCAATGCCGCTGACCTTGAGCCATTCTCGCCCGTGGGGCCACGGATGGATCTGGAGTCATTAACAGGAGTGCCTCCATCGTCCTTCGTGTACGCGTATGTTGGAAGCTTGGTATGGACTAATGCCCTGAGCTGGGTAATGGAAGGTATGGATTATCTTCGCGACAGGAAGGACATCCATTTGATACTTCTGGGATCCGGTCCGGAGAAGGGATGGCTCATGCAAGAGGTGGCGAAACGCGGGTTGCGCAACGTGCATTTCCTCGATCCCGTCCCCAAAAGCGAGGTGCCTGCCTTCCTGCGGAACGCACAGGCGGGGATTCTAACAGTTGAACCTTGCAGGCTCGCGCACATTTTCTTGCCCAACAAATTCTTTGATTACCTTGCCTGCGGATGTCCTGTAGTTCTGAATTTTGATGGCGAGGCGCGTGAGTATGTGGAGGGCGCCGGGGCTGGGGTGTACGTGCCGCCGGGCGACGCTCGAGCCTTGGCGGAGGCTCTGCAAGCCCTGGCCGATTCTCCCGAGAGGCTTCGGCAGATGAGCGCTAACGCCCGCCATTTGGCAGAAAAGCAGTTCGGCTGGGATCACAAGGTTAGTGAATATCGGGAGATGCTGTCTAGTGTGGTGAAGGCTGACCAAGCTTAGCTCCATGAAACGACCAGGCCTCTTGCTCAAGCGCGCCTTCGACCTTAGCGTGGCCGCGCTGGCCTTGCTTGTGCTTGCGTTCCCGATGGCGGTCATCGCGGCGATGATTAAGTTGACGTCGCATGGTCACGTACTTTTCCGCCAGCAGCGCCCTGGCTTCCAGGGCCGTCCATTCACCATCCTGAAATTCCGCACCATGACTGCTGCTTGCGACGCCAAGGGAAACCTTCTGCCGGACGGCAAGCGGTTGACGCGCGTCGGGCGCTTCTTGCGTGGCACTAGCCTTGACGAGCTTCCGGAGCTGGTCAATGTGTTGCGTGGGGACATGAGCCTGGTGGGACCGCGGCCGCTCTTGATGCAGTACATGACCCGGTATACCGCTGAGCAGAATCGACGACACGAAGTGAACCCCGGCATCACAGGCTGGGCGCAAGTGAATGGACGAAACGCGCTGACCTGGGAGGAGAAGTTTCGGCTGGACGTTTGGTACGCGGACAACTGGAGCCTTGCTCTCGATTTCAAGATCTTGTGGATGACCCTGCTTAAAGTCTTCACGCGAGAAGGGATCAGCGCCGATGGGCACGCGACCATGCCCGAGTTTCGAGGCTCAGGACCGACTCAAGGATGAGTAGCCAGCAAGATATTTACGTTATCGGCTGTGGGGGCCACGCGAAAGTTGTCCTCGCTACTCTCCAGGCGGCAGGTCACGTCGTAAAAGCAATATTCGACGACGATAAAATGAAGTGGGGGAAAGATCTCTGGGGCATCCCCGTCGTAGGGGCTCCTTCCGAACTCGAAGGATTGTCCTCGCCTCAGGCCATTATTGCCATTGGAGAAAACCGCGCGAGGAAGGCTGTCGCGCAGCGGTTTCCGCGCGTCGAGTGGCTTACGGCAGTTCACCCGACCGCTTATCTCCACCCCTCCGTGCGCCTGGGCCCGGGCTCGGTGGTTTTTGCGGGAGCGGTCATCCAACCGGACACCAGCATAGGAACGCACAGCATCATCAATACGGCGGCAGCGGTTGACCATGATTGTGTTGTGGGAGACTACGTGCACATTGCTCCAGGAGTGCGCGTGGCAGGCGGCGTGCGGCTGGGGGAAGGGGTGCTCATGGGAATCGGGAGCGCGGTCATTCCCTGCGTTTCTGTGGGCAGTTGGACCGTGGTGGGCGCGGGAGGTGTGGTGGTGAGCGACCTGGCAGAAAACGTACTAGCGGTGGGGGTTCCCGCTCGGCCTGTGCAAAGAAGGGAGCATTGATGAATAACGAGCTGATCCCAATGTCGGCTCCGGAGCTGGACGAGACCGATATTCGAGCCGTGGTGGAGGTTCTCCGCTCGGGTCGCCTGGCGTTGGGTCCAAAGGCAGAGGAGTTGGAGCGAGGGATAGCCGATTACGTTGGGGCCAAGCATGCCATCGCCGTGAGCTCGGGAACCACGGCATTGCATTTGATTGCTAAATCTCTCGGGCTGGGACCCGGCGATGAAGTGCTGCTGCCGTCGTTCACCTTTGCCGCCAGCGTGAACGCCGTCCTTTACGAAGGATGCGTGCCGATCTTTGTGGACATTGAACCGGGAACCAAGAATCTCGATCCCGAGGACCTGGAGCGCAAGATCACCCCTCGCACCCGGGCCATCCTGGTGGTGGACGTCTTCGGGCACCCGGCCGAGTGGGATGCGATCCAGCGCGTGGCCGAAAAGCACGGCCTGAAGGTCATTGATGACTGTTGCGAGGCCCTCGGAGCAGAATACCGCGGAAAGAAAATCGGCCAGTTCGGAGAGGCGGGCGCCTTCTCCTTCTATCCCAACAAGCAGATGACCCTGGGGGAGGGCGGGATGATTGTGACCAACGACGAGCGAATTGCCCGGTTGACACGCAGCCTCCGCAACCAGGGTCGCGGAGAGATGGGGTCATGGCTTGACCATGAGCGGTTGGGATATAACTATCGCCTGGACGAGATGTCAGCGGCGCTCGGGGTTTCCCAATTGAAACGCTTAGAGGATTTTCTGAGGAAACGGGAGCGGGTGGCCGGAATGTACACGGAGAGGCTCCAGGGCCTCGATTGGGTTCGCCCCCCGCTGGTGAAACCCCACGTGCGCATGAGCTGGTGTTTATATGTGGTTACTTTAGCGGAGGAGCTCAGCCGCGATCCGGTGATGCAGGCCATGCAAGCACAAGGGATTCCGACGCGGGGATACTTTTCTCCTGTGCACTTGCAGCCTTACATCCGGGAGAAATGGGGATGCAAGGAGGGCGACCTGCCGGTTACGGAGTCCCTCGCCCGGCGCAGCTTGGCTTTACCCTTTTCCAATAACCTGACGGAGGCCCAGGTGGAAAAGGTGGTGGCGGCGCTGGCGGAAGCGGTGCGCCAGGTTGCTTGACTGTGCTCCGGTAACGAATATTCCGCGGGGGACGCATTTTAGCGGAGTCTTCTGCTTAACCAGGGTGACATTATCTGAAAACGCTATTTTACGGAGGGGATGGCTGTGCTAGCATCTGCCCTTACCCTTTACTGTCTGAAGCGCAAGCGTGGGAGCCCCTGTTCCTAACCCTTCGTCCAGGCAGCGGGCGGGGTGAGGATTCATGCTCCGGCGACAGGGGAGAGGGCCTGTGTCGGTGGACGAATTTGAATTGGGGCGCCAGGACTGCTTGTTCCGTCGTTTAGCATACGCCAGTTCATTCTTCTCGCAACTGCGGGGTTTTTGAGATGTCGCGGAAGTTTGATCTTTACACCCGAACGAATCAGCTCGTTTTCGACGGTTTGGTTTTTGCGCTTTCTTTCGCCTTAGCGTATCTGATTCGATTTGAGGGCATGCCGCCGTGGTGGTCCAGCAAGCAATTCTTGCTGTGGTTGCCCTATCTTGTTGCTTTGCGTTTGTGGGTTAACTGGAAGCTGGGGATTTACAAGTTCATCTGGAGATATGTTTCCCTTCCCGATGCCGTGGTCATTGCTCGCTCAACCTTCTTGATCACTGCCTTCCTTCTGTTGGTCCGCTTCCTGTATCCCGGCCACTTGATCCTCGCCCGATGGGCACGGATTCCTCTTGGTGTGATTGCGTTGGAATGCCTGATGTCACTGACAGGTTCGCTGGGCGCCCGCGCTTTGCGAAGGATACTTTACGAACGGGGGAACAAGGGCGTCACGACGCGGCTCGGTGGCCGAAAACGCGTGATCCTTTACGGCGCCGGACGGGCGGGCATCCTGCTTTTGAAAGAACTGCTGAACCATGGGGACTTTGAAGTGGTGGGGTTCGTTGATGACGACGCCAAGAAAGTGGGCGCCGTTATTATGGGGACTAAGGTTCTGGGGGATGGGGATGCCCTCGCTGACCTCGCCCGCCGGCTGAAGATCGACGAGGCGATCATCAGTATCGCCTCTGCCACCCGTACGACGCTGGCCGGGATCGTTGCGAAATGCGACGCCGTCCCTCTGCCCACCAAGATCATTCCCAGCTTGCGGGAGATTATCGAAGGGCACGTCAGCATCAGTCAGATTCGAGAGGTTCGCATCGAGGACCTCCTCGGCCGAAGCAGTGTGGAAATGTCAGGGTTCGACGACGATGTCCGCCGCGCTTATGCCGGGAAGCGGATTCTGGTGACCGGAGGGGGAGGGTCGATTGGAAGTGAATTGGTTCGGCAACTGCTTCTGCTTGGCCCGGAGTGCATTGCCATCCTGGATAAGGATGAGAACTCGGTCTATGAATTGGAACAAGAACTGCGCTTCAGCTATCCCGGCGCCTGCGTCGAGCCCCTCATCGTGGATATTCGCAACGATGAAAGGCTCCTCGCGCATTTCTCGGAATTCAAGCCGCAGGTCGTTTTCCATGCTGCCGCTCACAAGCATGTTCCTTTGATGGAGAAGCACCCCTGCGAAGCGGTCCTCAACAATGTCTTTGGCACGCGAACCTTGCTGGATGTTTGCCGCAGGAGTCGCGTGGAGCGCTTTATCTTCATTTCCACCGATAAGGCCGTCAATCCGGTCAACGTCATGGGCGCCACCAAGCGTCTGGGAGAGATGTTAGTTCAAGCATCTGCCCTCGATGGATCGCTGCCCTCCGCGTGTGTGCGCTTTGGGAATGTTCTGGGCAGCCGCGGCAGTGTGATCCCGCTCTTTCAGAAGCAGATTGCCGAGGGCGGTCCGATCACCGTAACCCATCCGGACGTGGTCCGATTCTTCATGACCATACCCGAGGCTGTGCAGCTTGTCTTGTGCGCGGGAACGATGGGGGCACAAGGAGAAGTCTTTGTCCTGGACATGGGGGACGCGCGCAACATCCTGGAACTGGCGCGCGAAATGGCCAGGTTGGCCGGGCTGGAACCAGACAAAGACATCGAGATCCGAATTACCGGATTGCGGCCGGGCGAAAAGCTCTTTGAAGAATTGGTGGAATCCAATGAGACGACCTGCCCAACCCGCTTTGATAAGCTAACTATGGTCGTCCCCCGTCCGCTGGACCGCAGCATGCTTTTCGATAACGTGAATCGGCTTGTACGGACCGCCCAGCGAAACGACCGGGCGGGGGTTCGTAGTCTTCTTGCCGGTATGGGTTTTGCATGCCAACGGAAATTGGACAAACCCCTCGGCATCGACATCGAGGGCTGGGGATCTGTTGTTGCATCCGAACCGGAGTTCGGTCCTCTCGACGCTGGCTCGGTCCCGGAGGCGGAGGACCCGTCCCTGCCGGCAGGCCTGCCTCGGCTCGCGCCGAACGGCCAGGACCGCCGACGCGTATCGCGTCGAACCCTCAGTCTGCCGGGTCGCATCTCGCTCCAGGACGGCCGCGAGGACCCCATGCAGACGGAGAACCTTTCAAACCTTGGTGTGTGCTTTGTGTGTGGCCAGATACTCAGGGAAGGGGAGTCCCTTAAACTGTCTTTGGGTGACCCTCGCAAGAGCATCGAGGCAGGAGTTGCAGGGCGAGTGGTCTGGCGCCGACCGCTGGATGGCGTGGACAAAGCCCTCTACGGTGTGTGCTTGGAAGAGAAGTTTGAGTTAGCCGCACTCCCCTCCGGTCAGCCTTAAGAGTTGCCAAAAAGACCCGCGCCACCTGTCCCATCGTGAAGCTGCTCGTTGCGGGCTTCCGGGGGCTTCCCCAGCTATCCAGCGAAAACTGAAGGGATTGTCGGCCGGTCTTCCGCCGGCGCCGCGCCTGCGCCACAGCCGGCGTCCCATCTTTCAACAGAACTGGTACAATTAAAAGGGGGTTGGCTGAATTGAAGTGCGGGGCGAGTCTTGCCCGCGCAAGGCTGTGCCCGAGTCCTGGAATTCATGGGCTAAGCAGATTGTAGCAACGGCAATATGAGGAATCTGACCGAGCAGGGCTTGGCGCTCAAAGAAATACTGCGCGACCGCATCCTGGTGCTGGATGGCGCCATGGGGACGATGTTGCAGCAACGGAACCTCACGGCTGAGGATTTTGAAGGCGCGGCGCTGGAAGGCTGCAACGAATACCTGGTGAAGAGCCGGCCGGACGTGGTGCTGGACATTCACCGCAAGTACTTGCAGGCGGGCGCGGACATCATTGAGACCAACAGCTTTGGCGGGACCGCCATCGTTCTTGCCGAATACCAGCTTCAGGACCAGGCTCACGCTTTAAACCTCGCGGCCGGGCAACTGGCTCGCCAGGCGGCAGACGAATTCTCAACCCCCATGAAGCCGAGGTTTGTCGCCGGGTCCATGGGGCCTACCACCAAATCCGTCACGCTGACCGGCGGCGTGACGTTTGGGCAGCTCCAGCAGGCTTTTTACGAGCAGGCCAAGGCCTTGCTCGAGGGTAGTGTGGACATTCTTCTACTCGAGACTTGCCAGGATACGCGCAACATTAAGGCTGGGGTACTGGCCGTTCAGAGGCTCGCGCAGGAGCTGGGTCAAACGATCCCCTTGATGATTTCCGTCACCATTGAGCCCATGGGCACCATGCTGGCCGGGCAGGGCGTGGAGGCTCTCTGGGCCTCGCTGGAGCACGTCGAGATGCTTTCTCTGGGGCTGAACTGCGCCACGGGCCCTGAGTTCATGACCGACCATATTCGTACCTTGCACACTCTTTCGGATCGGTACCTTTCTTGCTATCCCAACGCTGGCTTGCCGAATGAAGAAGGGAAGTATCTTGAAACCCCCACCTCGCTGGCAGCGCAGTTGGAAAGATTCGTGAATCGCGGCTGGATCAACCTGGTGGGAGGGTGTTGCGGAACAACCGAGGCGCATATCCGGGCTATCGCGGAGATGGCGCAGGGCAAGCGTCCCCGCCAGCCGCAGAAGACCACCAGCCGCGCCTTCTACTCCGGCATCGAGGCGATTGAGGCCGAGGAGAGCAACCGGCCCCTGCTGGTGGGAGAGCGCACCAACGTGATCGGGTCGCGGCTGTTCAAGACCTTGGTTGCCGGGGAGAAATGGGAAGAGGCTACGGAGATAGCCCGCCGTCAGGTGAAGAACGGAGCCCATATCGTGGACGTTTGTTTGCAGAGCACGGAGCGCGAGGAGCTGAAGGATATTCCGCCTTTCTATGAGAAACTCATCCGCCAGGTCAAAGTCCCGATTATGATCGACACGACAGACGCGCGAGCGATCGAACACGCGCTGACTTACTGCCAGGGCAAGAGCCTGATCAACTCCATCAACCTCGAGGATGGGGAAGAGAAGTTCGAGCGGGTGTGCCCCCTGGCCCGCGCATACGGCGCGGCCCTCGTGGTGGGCTGCATCGATGAAGATCCAATTCAGGCCCAGGCATTCACGCGTGAGCGCAAACTCCACATCGCCGAACGATCTTACCAGCTCCTCACGGAGAAGTACCAAATTCCCGCCTGGAATATTGTGTTCGATCCTCTCGTGTTTCCCTGCGCAACCGGGGATGAGAACTACATCGGGGGAGCGGTCGAGACCGTGGAAGGGATCCGGCTGATCAAACAGCACCTTCCCGATGTCAAAACGCTCCTGGGGATTTCCAACATTTCCTTTGGCCTGCCACCGGCGGCGCGAGAAGTGCTGAACTCCGTGTTTCTCTACCACTGCACCAAAGCCGGGCTGGATCTCGCCATTGTGAATGCAGAGAAAATCGAGCGTTTTGCGTCCATCCCGGAAGAAGCGCGGAAGCTGGCGGAGGACCTGTTTTTCAATAGTCCACCCACTGAGGTGCCTGCGGACTACCCCGACGCCACCCTGCTGCAAAATGCGCCGGCGGATTGGCGCCAGCAGACCAAGGAACAGAAAGTTGCCATCAACCAGTTCCATATGGCCGCCATCACTGAGTATTTCCGGGGTGCAACTCAGAAGGTGAAAACTCGGGCGACCGACCTTCCGCTGGATGAACGATTGGCGAATTATATCGTGGAGGGCACGAAGGATGGCCTGATGGCGGACCTGAACCTTAAACTCAAAGAAGGGGCCGCGCCGCTCGATATCATCAATGGCCCACTGATGGCGGGAATGGCCGAGGTCGGGCGCCTTTTCAACAACAATGAGCTGATCGTGGCGGAGGTTTTGCAATCTGCCGAGGCGATGAAAGCGGCGGTAAGTTATCTCGAGCAGTTTATGGAGCAGGCGGACGCGGCCAAGAAGACCCGGGTCATCCTGGCCACCGTCAAAGGGGACGTCCACGATATAGGTAAGAACCTGGTTGAGATCATACTGAAGAACAACGGTTACGATGTGATCAACCTGGGCATCAAAGTGCCCCCGGAAACCCTGATTCAGGCGTACAAGGAATACCGTCCCGCCGCCATCGGCCTTTCGGGGCTGCTGGTGAAGAGCGCGCAACAAATGGTGATCACTGCCGGAGACCTGAAAGAGGCTGGAATCGAAGTGCCGCTCCTGGTGGGTGGGGCAGCCCTGTCCGAGAAGTTTACTCGACTGAAAATCGCGCCCGCCTATGGAAAGGCGGTTTGCTACGCCAAGGATGCCATGACGGGCTTGCGGTTGATGAATGAACTGGAAGATCCCGAGTTGCGAGAGTCCGTTCTGCGAAAACACACCGCTGGCAAGGAAGTCCCGATCCAGGAGCCGCAGGCCGAGGAGTCCACCCGTGTTTCTACGGAGCGTTCGGCACGGGTTCGGGTGGACCTCCCGATCCCGAAGGCGCCTTACCTGGAGCGTCAGGCGCGCGACGTGCCGCAGCTCGCCGAGATCTGGGGTTACGTCAACCCTTTCATGCTTTATGGTCGCCACATGGGGTTCAAGGGGAACTTCGAGAAACTGCTGGCGGAGCGCGATCCTCGAGCCAGGGAACTGCATGAGGGCATGGAGGAGGTGAAGAGAGAGGCTGCTCGATTTATGAAGGTCCGAGCGGTGTGGCAATTCTTTGAGGCTGAGCGCGCGGGAAACTCCGTTCAGCTCTTTGCCCCTGGGGAAACCAAGCCCTTACACACTTTTCATTTCGGCCGGCAGCGCGCCGGGGACCGCCTGTGCTTGAGCGATTATATCTTGCCTCCTGCGGAAGGGCAGCGGGACCACCTGGCGCTCTTCGTCGTGACGGCTGGCGCCGGGGTGAGGGAGAAAGCGCAAGAAGCCAAGACGGCGGGGCTTTATTTCAAGTCCCATGGTCTTCAAGCCCTGGCGCTCGAGACCGCTGAGGCTTGCGCCGAGTGGCTCCACCGGCGCATCCGCGAGGACTGGGGATTTCCCGATCCTCCCGGCACCACCATGCAGGATCGCTTCACCTCCCACTATCACGGAAAGCGATACAGCTTTGGCTATCCAGCCTGCCCGAACCTGGACGAGCAGGTGGGAATCTGGAAGCTCCTCCACCCGGAGGAAATCGGCGTGCGGCTTACCGAAGGGATGATGATGGATCCAGAAGCCAGTGTGAGCGCGTTAGTGTTTCATCATCCTGACTGTTGCTATTTCGCAGTGGGTGATCCCTTGGAGCTCCCGTCTTGAACGGTCCTCCCCAAAAGCGTTTTGTCGCGACTGTGAAGAGTTCAAGGGGCACTGAGAAGGGAATCGGCGTGGGGAGTGCGTCTCGTCGGACGTTTTGTCGCTAGTTTCGGTTCTCCAGCTCGTCCTCGATTATTAGTGCGGATGAGCACAGAACTCAGCCTGCGCATTCCGTCGAGTTGCTGCCGCAGCTTTTAACTAATTCGTCAATCCACTCTGTGATTCCGGTCAAGGAAAATCCTTGACAGGCCTGCTGGGGGCTCGCTACACTAGGGGCGAAATCCATATAACGCAACGCGAAACCGTGGACCCGAATGCTGTGGGCACATGGGGAAGAGGAGATGGTGAAATGTTCCGAACAAACTTCAAGCTGCGGTATTCCCTGTTAGTTCTAGCGCTGGCCTTGGTCACCTCGGCACCGGTTTTTGCCGGTTCCGCCATAGTGGGTTCGGTGGCAGGGAGCATTAACACCACAGTGCGTGGTCAAATGGTTTTGCCCAACAGCACGATCTTCAGTGGCGACAGCCTGCGGGTTCAGGATGGTGCAGCCGTGGTAGCACTGGGCAAGGGGAGCCGCATGGTGTTTGGCCGTTACACCGTGGCCTCCTTCTTGCGAGATTCGGACGAGGTGACGGTGCTTCTGAATCAGGGCAATGTCTCGATGTTCCACCCGACCGACAGCGTGGCCGTGCGGGTGAAAGTGGGAGAACTCACAGTCGCACCCACGAAAGGTTTCAATACGGTGGGCGACATTGCCATGGCGGATGGCGCGGTGCAGATTATCGCCAAAGAAGGCTCCTTACGAGTGGAAGGGAATGGCCCGGCGGTTGAGGTAACAAAAGGCAAGACGCTGAGGGTTGCCACAAAGGCCGCGCGTACTCCGCAAGGGCAAGCCGGAGGAGCCGCGGGAGCGGCGGGCGCGGCAGGAACGGCGGGAACCGGAGTGACGACGGGCTTAACCACAGGGCTGCAGGTTGGCTCCTTGGCGGGTGGAGTGAGTTCCAGCGTCATGTCGAGCGTCGCCATGTCACGCTCGAATGATGCAACGAACCTGGCCAATCAGGCCAACACTTCGGCCGGTGAGGCAGTAACCGCGCTAAACAATGCCACTGACGCTGCTAACGCAGCCACCACCACAGCCGTTGGCGCTGGTTGCGCTCTGAACATTATAAGCCACGAGGTCAACCCGACAGGTCCAAGCCCCTTTACTCCTCCCCCGACCACGGGGGCTACCTGCGATTAACACCCGGGTTTTGGACTTTCCGATAACGGGCGGCGGAGGCAAGATAACTAGACCGCCGCCCATTTTCTTTTTCCTTCCTCAGTTCCATCCAGTTCCGCCGGAGCTGCGAGGGACGCGCCAACCCTCGCAGGCGGTCCGACTCTTTCACGACCCCTCACCATGGGCCGGGAGAATCTCCTGCCCCCGTGAACTCCCTGTCTCCGACTTTGCGGAACTGCCTGGAAGAGAGGCGTCAGCGGTTGCCCCCTTTCACCGTGAGGCCTTCCCCTTTCGAAGTGTCGCTCAGCGTATCCCCTCTGGAGAATCCCACCGGAACACTTGGCGGATCAGAGAACCTGCTCGATTTCTCGCAAGCTGGTTTTTCTTTGGTAGGGCCAGCGCTCCAGTGACGGGATTCGGGAGGTCGATAAGTTTTGATTTTCAAAGAAGGTGTGGCAAACTGCGCGGACGTGGCTTTTCCGAGAACGGTAATCCGGCAGTGAATTGGACGGTCTTGGTCAATGGAGTTAACCTGGGTCAAGCTGGCTGAACTTTCACTTCTGGGCTTATTGGCAGGCAATGTTGGAGCTCTTACCGGGATCGGGGGTGGTCTGATCATTACGCCGGTTCTGACCCTGGTCTTTGGGGTTCCCATTCACCAGGCCATCGGCACCAGCCTGTGTTGTGTCATTGCCACTTCCAGTGGCGCCGCCGCCAGCTACGTTGAACACCACCTCTGCAACATTCGCCTGGGGATGACCCTGGAGCTTGCGACCACGATGGGGGCGGTAACGGGGGGATTGGTGGCCGGTGTGCTGAGCCGCGAGGCGCTTGCCGTACTGTTTGCCGTTCTGCTGACTTATGCCGGAGGTAGCATGGTGCGCCGGACTTTTAAGCCCGAGTCAGCAGAGGCCTCTGACCTGAACTCCTATACGGTCAAGAGGTTGCCGCTAGGATTGTTGGGTTCCGGAGCAGCCGGGGTGATTTCCGGACTTCTAGGGGTGGGGGGTGGGGTCATCAAAGTCCCTTTGATGTATCTGGCGATGGGGATTCCTTTCAAGGTGGCCACCGCTACCTCCAACTTCATGATCGGCGTGACGGCAGCGGCCAGCGCCTTCATCTATTATTCGCGGGGCGACGTGAAGCTGCTCATCTCCGCCCCCACGGCCATCGGTGTTTTTGTAGGCGCCAGTCTGGGGTCTCACCTTATGCGCCATACCCCGAGCCGCCGGCTGGTTGTCCTGTTCTCCTTCATCGCGTTCTACTTCGCCTTGATGATGATCTGGAAAGCTACCCACGGAGGGTTTGCGCGTTAGCAGCGGCCGAGAGGAGAGGGCAGGATCATCCCCTGCGAGAACTCCTTCGAGGTGAAAAGGTATGGCTGGTTTTTCGGAACAAAAGAGTGAGCGAATGATCTCCGCGGTCTTGCGCTACGGCTCGCTGATTTCCACCCTGGTCATGGTGCTCGGGCTGGGGCTGATGCTCCTCCGCGGGAGCAGCGCCCCCCTCGCTTCTTACCACCGTATTCGCCCCACGCTGCTTTTCCCCCAGTTGATTCGTCTGGAGCCGGCGGCGGTGACTGAATTCGGCATTCTGCTGCTTCTCCTTACTCCCATCTTCCGCATCATAGCCGCGGGCCTCACTTTCGCCCTGGAGTGCGAGTACAAGTATGTTTTCGTCTCCTTGGGCGTCCTGGCCGTGGTGCTTCTGAGCATTAGTTTCGCCGTCGCGGCCTAGGGTAACTGTCCGCAGTCAGCTTTCAGCCGCCCGCAAGAAGTCTGTTTGTGGCGGTTGAAAAGCTGGTTGTGAAGGCTGATAGCTTTCGGCTGGTCTTATTGTTCCGAGATGCGGCGGATTTTCGCGCCTACCTTGGTGAGCTTTTCTTCGATGCGTTGGTAACCGCGGTCGATGTGATAGACGCGGTCGATAAGAGTTTCGCCTTCGGCGGCCAGGCCGGCCAGAACCAGGGAGGCGCTGGCGCGCAGGTCGGAGGCTTGGACATTGGCCCCGCTGAGGGGGGTCTTGCCGCGCACCACCGCTCGCCGCCCCTTCACGGTGATGTCCGCCCCCATGCGTGCGATTTCGAGTGCGTGCAGAAAGCGGTTTTCGAAGATGGTCTCGGTGATCACGGAAGAGCCCTCGGCCTGTGTGGCGAGTGCCATGTATTGAGCCTGCATATCGGTGGCGAAGCCCGGGTATTCTTGCGTGACCATATCAGCGGAGTGGAGAGTCGCCCCACAGCGCGCTTCCATTTCGTTTGGGGCGGGTTGGCTCACCTGGATGCCCACCTCCGAGAGCTTGGCCATGACGGCCGTGAGGTGCGCGGGTTCACCGCGCTCCACGATGAGGTGGCCGCCGGTGATAGCCGCCGCCACGAGGAACGTGCCGGCCTCGATCCGGTCGGGAATAATCGTGTGGTCGGCGCCGCGCAGCCTGGCCACGCCGCGGATGTGGATCTTGTGGGTTCCGGCGCCCTCGATGGACGCTCCCATCTTGTTGAGCAGGTCAGCCAGGTCGACGACTTCCGGCTCGCGCGCAGAGTTTTCCAGCGTTGTTTCCCCGGCGGCCAGTGCGGCGGCCATCATCAGGTTCTCCGTGCCCGTCACGGAAACGGTGTTAAAGTAAAAGTCCGCGCCCTTCAGGCCCTCGGTGCGCGCCTCGACATAGCCGTGGTCGATCTTGATTTTGGCGCCCAGTTTCTCCAACCCTTTGATGTGCAGATTGATGGGGCGCGCCCCGATGGAGCAACCCCCGGGCAGGGAAACGCGGGCACGCCCGAAGCGCGCCAGCAGCGGTCCCAGCACCAGCACCGAGGCCCGCATCTGCTTCACCATCTCGTACGGCGCCACAGGATTCAGCAGTTGGCGGGCTTCAATCTCCACGCGGTTGCCGTGTTCTTCATGCCTGACGGAGGAATCCACCCCCAGCTCCTCCAGCAGGCTGCGCAGAGTGCCGATGTCGCGCACCCGCGGAACGTTGTGGAGGACCACGCGCTGATCGGTGAGGAGCGCCGCCGCCATCGCCGGCAGGGCGGCGTTTTTGGCGCCGCTGATCTGGACCCGGCCCTCCAGCGGTCTGCCACCTTCAATTAGGAACTTGTCCATGATTCGATTGAGTCATTGTTTCATTGAATTATTGATTCATTGAACTGCCCGCAAACTTGGCTGTTCGCTGGGATGCCGCGAAGATGGCGAGCAGTTGATTCGCTTCGCGAGCTAGGTCGTCTATGCGACTGCTTTGCGCGACGCCGGTGTCACCTAGGAGTTCCAACCAGAACGCCGCTTCATCGGCTGCTTCTACGACAACGCCCATCTTCGCGATAAACTCGGCCCTCGATCGTGCACGGCACACCGCACGGTAGTTTGCTGCAATGGCTCAATTCTCAGAGCACCGGCCTTCCCCGCACGTAAGTCTGCACCACGCAATAGTTCTGATCGAGGATGGCCAGGTCGGCGTCGGCGCCGGGGGCGATCACTCCCTTTTGTTTTTCGATCCCCAGAATTCTGGCGGGGTTGAAGGTGGCGCAGGGGAGGCACGCCGCATAGCTGAGGCCCGTGAAGGTCGAGAGGTTGCGCACCGCCGCGTCCAGGGTGAGGGTGCTGCCGGCCAGGTTGCCTTCCACGGTGCGGGACACCCCCCCGGCTACGTGCACGGTGAAATTGCCCAGGCGGTAGTTCCCGTCGGGCATGCCGGCGCCGCTCAGGCTGTCGCTCACCAGAATTACCTTTTCAACTCCTTTCGCCTTGACCAGCAACCGGATCGCGGTAGGCTCCACGTGGACGCCGTCGCAGATCAGTTCGGCGCTCACTCGGTCGTCGGTGAGGACGGCGCCGATAATGCCGGAATCCCGGTGCTGGAAGGGCCGCATGGCGTTGTAAACGTGAACCGCGTGGGTGGCTCCGGCAGCGATAGCTCGCTCCGCCTCTTCACAAGTGGCGTTCGAGTGGCCGATGCCAATGCGGAGCCCGCGGCTGCGCGCGTATTCCAGGACCGCCAGGGCGCCGTCCAACTCCGGCGCCAAAGTCAGCACGCGAGCGGTGCCCCCCGCCGTGTCCAGCATGCGCGCCGTCGTCTCGCTGGAGGGTCTCTGAATCTGCGAGGCGGGGTGCGCGCCGCGCTTCTTGATGTTCAGGAACGGCCCCTCAAAATGTATCCCGACAGGCTGGGCGCCGGCGATCTTGTCCGAGACTCCATGCGAGCTCTGGGAGCTGCGGATGATCTCCCCCACACCTTTGGCCGCGTGCAGCGTCCGCTCCAGGCTGGCAGTAACCGTGGTGGCCAGGAAGCTGGTGGTGCCGTGGCGGGCCAAGTACGTCGCCACCGCCGAAACCGCCTCCGGGGTGGCTTCCATCAGGTCGTGCCCCGCCGCGCCATGGATATGCATGTCGATGAAGCCCGGTACGACGATGCGGTCCTGGTTGTCGACTACCGTCGCCCCAGAAGGAATCTTGACCTGGTCCCGCGGGCCCACCTTCGCCACGCGGTGGCCCTCAATCAGCACCACACCGTTACGGATTTCCTCCGTGGGCGTGTAAATCGTTCCCGCAAGGATTGCCTTGGTGACTTTCATGGGAATCTCCTGGTTGCCTATTCGGGCAAGGCATGCCTTGCCCCTACCCCATGGCTCGCGCGTGCTCCGCCTGTGCCTTCCTCAGCACGCCAGCGGCGTGGTGTCCGTCGTCCAGAAGCCGCAGGGCCTCTGCTCTCGGAACCTTCTTCCAGAGCATCAAGAACGCCACCGGCAAGTTTCGGCCGGAGGCTTCGAGTGCTCGGGCGGCCACTGCGGGCGAGACTCCCGTGGCCTTCCCCAGCAGACCCAGCGCGCGCTGCCGTAACTTCTGGTTGGTCAACTGAACGTTGATCATCCAGTGCGAGAGGACTCGGCCGAGCCGCACCATGGTGGCGGTAGAGAGCATGTTGAGCACCAGCTTCTGCGCCGTTCCGGCTTTCATGCGGGTGGAGCCTGCAATCACTTCAGGCCCAACCACCGGCACAATGCTAACTTCCGCCAGGCGCTTGATGGGAGCGCGGGGGTTCGAAGTTATGGCCACTGTCCTCGACCCCACGCCTCGCGCAAAACGCAACCCTCCCATTGTATACGCAGTATGCCCGCTGGCGGAAATGCCCACCAGGATGTCCTTGCGGTTCAGCCCGATCTGGCGTAAGTCGCGGACGGCCTGCTGCGGGTCGTCTTCGGCGCCCTCCAGAGGCTTGAACGTGGCGCGGGGCCCGCCCGCCATCACCGCCACCACGCGGTCCGTGCCGAAGGTAGGGAGGCACTCGGCGGCATCCAAAACCCCCAGTCGTCCGCTCGTGCCCGCGCCCAGGTAGATCAGCCGGCCCCCGCCGGCCACCGCTTCCACTGCCATGTCCACGACGCGAGCAATCTGCGGAATGACTCTTCTTACGGCGCAGGCGACCTTCGAATCTTCGTGGTTGATAATGCGCAGGATTTCTCGCGTGGGCTTGGTGTCCAGAGATGCCGAAGCCGGATTCTCTCTCTCGGTAATGCGCTCACGCTGTCGCTTCATAGCAATCTACACTCAGCCATCAGCCGTCGGCGGTCAGTCTCAAGCCCTCTGGCTGACGGCTGAAAGCTGATAGCTGAGAGTCACGGCGTGAAGGGCGAAACCCGTCCTACTGTCCGGAGAGTGTTTCCCAACCGCGCCGCGAAAGGTCCCAGTAGATGGCGTACCCTGAGCTGATCGAGATGGCCAGGAATCCCAGACCCACGCCTGTCGAGCCGAGCAGCAACTTGCCGATTCCGAACAGGGCCATATAGACCATCAAGCAACCGAGCAGCCAATCCATCAGATTATACCAGCCGTCACGACTGGGAGGAATTTCCGGCGCCAGCGGGGCGATGCGTTTCCAGCCTGTTATTCCGGGGCGCACGCGGCGATAAAACTCCAGCAGCTTGGACTCTGGTTCGGGCTGCGTGAGGAAGGTTACAGCCAGCCAGACGACCGAGGTCACCGCGACCGTGAGTAGAATCGACTTGGCAAAAACCTGCGCTTCCGATCCTTGGATATGGATGACAGTCCGTAACAGACCTGTGGTCACAGCGGCGGCAGTCATTGCCGAGATCTCCGACCAAGCATTGATGCGCCACCAATACCAGCGGAGCAGGTAAACGGCGCCCGTGCCCGCGCCGATGCTGAGCACCAACTCCCACGCCCCGGTGACGCTTTCCATCAGCAGCGATACCGTAGCTCCCAGGATGGCCAGCAGGACCGTCACGACCTTGGCAATAAAGACGTAGTGGTGCTCATCCCTGTCGCGCACGTCGAAACGCCGGTAATAGTCGTTCACCAGGTAGGAGCTTCCCCAGTTCAGTTGCGTGGCAATCGTGGACATGTAAGCGGCCGCAAAGGCGGCGAGCATGAAGCCGCGAAACGCCCCCGGCAGATGGTCCACCCACACCTTGACGTAGCCGACCTCAGGATCTTTGAGGTGCGGATAAAGGGCCACAGAGACGAGGGCGGTAAGGATCCAGGGCCAGGGGCGGAGCGCGTAATGCGCAACGTTAAACCAGAGCGTGGCCCCCAGCGAGTGCTTTTCATCCTTGGCGCAAAAGATGCGCTGCGCCACGTACCCGCCCCCGCCCGGCTCCGCGCCCGGGTACCAGTTCGCCCACCAGTTCACTCCCAGGTAAACACAAAACGCCAGCAGCGGCATCCAGGGCGAATGCAGGTCGGGGACAAAGGAAAGAATCGAGCCGGAACCCCCTTGCGCGGCCCCGCGCGCGGCGTCAATGGCGGCGAGCTTCATTTTCAGAGCGTCCATGCCACCGGCCGCCCGAACTCCATAGTAAGCCAGAACGATCACCATCCCCATTTTGAGAACGAATTGGACCACGTCAGTCCAGAGCACGCCCCACAAGCCGGAAATCGTGGTGTAGGCCCCGGTGAACGCCATAAGCCCCAGGCAGATCGCCACTGCCCAGGACTTGGGGATATTCAGGGCCGTGCCCAGAATCTTCTCCATGGCCAAGTTGACCCAGCCCACGACGATGCAGTTCATCAGGATTCCGAAGTAGAGGGCGCGAAACCCTCGCAGAAAGGCGGCGGGCTTGCCTGCGTAGCGCAACTCGACCAGCTCCGCATCGGTGATCGTCTCAGCGCGTCGCCACAGACGGGCGAAGAAGAAGACCGTCATCATGCCGTTGAACAGCAGGCTCCACCAGAGCCAATTGCCGGCGATCCCTTGCCGCGCCACCAAACCCGTCACTGCCAGCGGCGTGTCGGCGGCAAAGGTGGTGGCGACCATGGAAGTGCCCGCCAGCCACCACGTGACCTCACGGCCCGAAACAAAAAAATCGCGCGTGCTGGCGCTGGCTTTCTTGCGGTAATAGAGCCCAATTGCCAGGTTCACAACGAAGTAACCCGCTACCACAATCCAATCCAAGAGGTTTAGTTTCATCGCATTTCCTGTAGTATGGCGTTGTTCGAAGAAATCAAACCAGCCGTTGACAGAAGAAGCTGGCGAGTATATAGCAAAAGGCTTTTCAACGGGAAGTTGAACTCTGCAACGAGGCGAAAATAGTGGACAGATTGAGCAAGGCACTCTTCATAGGGATGTTGTGCGTTCTGGTTGAACCCTTTCTCGTCACCAGCGTGCCGGCCCAGGTCTTGGTGGAGCCTGCTTCAGGACTGTGCGCCGAGCAACTCGCGCCCCTGGCGGAGATCGTTGCAAAGGCCATTGGCGCGGGCCAAATCCCGGGCGCGGTGGTCCTGGTCGGAAACCAGGACAAAGTCATCGAGCGCCGGGCCTTTGGCCATCGCGCCCTGGCGCCCGAGAAGCTCCCCATGACTGTGGACACCATCTTTGACATAGCTTCCCTCACCAAGGTGATTGCCACCACCACGGCAGTGATGCAACTGGTGGAGAAGGGAGAACTGCGCCTCGAAGGTCCCGTGGCCGAATACTGGCCGGAGTTCAAGGCCAACGGCAAGGAACACATCACCGTGCGCGAACTTCTCACGCACTACTCCGGGCTCCGGCCGGACCTGGATCTGAAGCCCGAGTGGTCGGGCTATGAGACCGCGCTCAATATGATTGTGGCGGAGAAACCCATGCTTCCCTCGGGCACGCGCTTTGTGTACAGCGACATCAATTTTGAGACTTTGGGGGAACTCGTTCACCGGGTTTCCGGCCAACCGCTGGACGTTTACTGCGCCGAGCATGTGTTCAAGCCGCTGGGGATGAAGGACACCGGCTTCAAGCCTTCGCCGGCCCTGCACGACCGCATCGCACCCACTCAGTACCAGCACGAGACCACCGGGAAGATGCTCTGGGGAGAGGTCCACGATCCCACCGCGTACAACATGGGCGGCGTGGCCGGCCACGCCGGGCTCTTCTCCACCGCCGATGATCTCGCCACCTTCGCGCAGATGCTTCTGGGTGGGGGAAGCTATAAGGGGGTGCGCATCCTCAGCCCGCTCACGGTCGAGAAGATGACCACGCCTCAGACACCGCCCAACAAGATGGCCGTGCGAGGGCTGGGCTGGGACATCGACTCACCTTTTGCCTCCAACCGCGGCGAGCTCTTCCCGGTGGGTTCGTACGGCCACACGGGCTTTACTGGAACCTCCCTCTGGATCGATCCGGTTTCCAAAACTTATGTCATTGTCCTGACCAACCGAGTTCACCCGGACGGCCGGGGGGACGCGGGGCCGCTGCGCGCCGCGATCGCATCGCTGGTCGCCGGGGCGCTCGGACCTGTTTCGGCTGCCGAGGTGCTGGCCAGCCGCCGCTCCCTCACGGGCTACTACGAGCTCATGAAAAGTTACCGCGCCCAGGGCATGCGCAACGGCAAGGTGCAAACCGGGATTGACGTGCTGGAAGCCGAGAAGTTCGCGCCCCTGGCGGGGCGCCGCGTGGGACTCATCACCAATCATTCCGGCCTCGACTCGGCGGGCCGCCGCACCCTCGACCTGCTCGACAAGGCCCCGGGCGTGAAGCTGCTGGCCATCTTCAGTCCCGAGCACGGCCTCTTCGGCAAGCTGGACGAGAAGGTTGCTTCCAGCACCGAGCCCGCCACCGGCCTGCCCGTTTACAGCCTGTATGGCGATGTCGAGCGCCCCACGGAAAAGATGCTCGCGGGTTTGGACACCCTGGTCTTTGACATCCAGGATGCCGGCGCCCGCTTCTACACCTATATCACCACGATGGGTTATGCGATGGAAGCTGCGGCCAAAAAGCGACTCGCCTTTTACGTCCTCGACCGGCCCAACCCTATCACCGGCTCGTTGGTCCAGGGGCCCATCATGGACAAGGATTTGAAATCCTTTGTCGGCTATTTCCCGCTCTCCGTCCGGCACGGCATGACGGTGGGGGAGCTGGCGGAAATGTTTAACGCTGAGAACAAGATCGGCGCGGAGTTGCGCGTCATCAAAATGCGCGGCTACGAGCGCAGCGACTGGTACGATGAGACCGGACTGCCCTGGGTGAGCCCCTCGCCCAACCTCCGGACTTTGACGGAAGCAGTCCTTTATCCCGGCGTGGCGATGGTCGAGGGCGCAAACCTGAGCGTGGGTCGGGGAACGGACACCCCCTTCGAGCTCCTCGGCGCTCCCTGGATCAATGCCAAAGAACTCGCCGTGTATTTGAACAACCGCGAGATCCAGGGTGTCCGGTTCATGCCGGTGGATTTCATGCCGCAGAGCAGCCGCTATGCGCAGCAAGTATGCCACGGCGTGCAGATCGTCCTGCTCGATCGCCAGGCGCTGGACCCCACGGAGCTGGGCGTGGAACTCGCCGCGGCGCTCCGCCAGTTGTTTCCCAGGGAGTTCCAGCTCGATCAAACGCTCGACCTCATCGGGTCGCGTGCGGTCCTGCAAGCCATCAAGGACGGCCAGGACCCCCAGTCCATCGCGCTCCACTGGCAGGATTCGCTCGCCCGCTTCCGGGAGCTGCGGGCGAAATACCTGCTCTATTAGCGCGATAGCCTGCATGCGCGTGTGGGGCCACAGTGTGCTGCGACCTTTTTCCTGGCGGGGCACCCATTGGACTGCGCCGCGGGAAGACGCCCGGGCGCCCCGCGGACTTTACCCTTCTGCCCGCCTCACTCCCCTATTGTTTTTTCCGAACCATAAAGAGTAGTATTCGAGCTGGAAATGTCGTAACGTAAGCTTCTGGAGACCGTTTCATCAATCAAAGTGAACCGGCGCGAGGGTGCAAAGATGAGAAGAACTTTCAGACTGCTTCTCATAATCGGCGCGATCCTGGCGGGTCTGTTTCTTATGGGCTTCCCTGGCCAGTCCGCCGGGAATCCCGCGGCGAAGGAGAAGACTCCACCGGTCGGTCCGGATGACCCGACCTATCGCCTGTTCCAGGTGCTGGACACTTCTCGTGGCGGGAAGCTTGCGGATTTTTGCCTGCTTGCGGATACTTACAAAGACGCGAAAACCGACCAGGAATTCCAGCACGTGCTGCGAGTCGAGTACGACAAGAGCAAGGGCTTCGGGAAACTCAAGGTTTACGTGCGCGGCGTGGCGAAGCTTACGCCCGACCAACTGAAGACTTACACCACCCAGCAGATTTACGAATTCGGCGAAACAGATTCAGAGAAGTTCACGAAGACGGAGCCGGGGTCCTTTGGCCGGACGGGGGACTTGTACTTCCACGCGGAAGGCAACATGCCGCTGGCCACCGCGCCCATCACGGATGAGGTTCGGAAGTCCTACGACTCCTTCCTCACGCAATACCTCTTGCCCGCCCTGGAGAAGAAGTAAAGGTTCCGGAGTTCTCACCCCGCGCATTTCCACCTCGGCCTGCGTGGTCCAATCTCACGGCCTTTCACTGCGCCTGTGACCAGATGCGCTGGAATTCCTCCTGGTATCCCGCTACCACGGCGGGGTCAACGATAAAAAGCGCGTTCTCGTAGTTGTAACTTTCGGCGCTGGTGGTCCAGTTGAAGCTGCCGGTTTCCGCGAGCTTGCCGTCGAAAATTGCAAACTTGTTGTGCATGATGGAGCGGTTACCCTTGTAGCCGCGGCTCAACCGGACGGGGATACCCTGCGAGCGGAGGTAAGGGATTTCCGAGTGGGCTTCGAGCGACTGGCGCTCGTCCGCAACGATCGGGACTTCAGCCCCGCGGCGGTGCGCGCCGGCGAGCGCGGCGGTGATGTCGGGCTGGGTGAGGTCATAGATCGCCACGTGCAGGGACTTTTGCGTGTGGTTAATGGCGGCGATGATGCGCTCGGCCACCCGCCCGCCGTCGGAAAAATACGGGCCTTCGACGACCGCCGTGCCGGGAGCCGGGGCGGGAACGGCCGACCGCTCCAGGTGGCGCGCCGCGGGCAGCCACCTCCGGATCTGAGGATAGAAGCGGATGCCTAGAACAGCTCCGAAAATCACAAGGAAGAGTAAATAGTTGGTGCGTCGTCGCATAGGCGATTGGTCGGAGCGGCGGTCGGCGGCTGCCCGCCTGGGCTTCACTTTAGCCCGCCCTGCGCGGGCGGGACCGCCGTTTTTGCAGTTTTCCGTCACTTCGGCGCCCAGAAAGCGCCACGACATCTATCCGCTCACGGTTTTCGCAAGTCGATCAGCACAAGCCGTTGGAGACTCGAAGGGTTTTCCACACTGGCATGAAACACCCGGTCGGTTTTCGATGTGAATTTGATCCGCTCCAGGTCAACCTCCTCGCCGGCTTTCTTGGGCGGGAACACCTTCTGCGCCCCAAAGCTCAAGCCGATCTCGTAACCGTTTGAAAACTTCCCACCGTCAAAGTAGGAGACCGGGATGGCGATGTCCCCCGAATATCCCGCCGAGGTTTTCTTCCAGGCGGTCTTGATCTCCTGGTTGTAGTCGTGTGGCTGAGGTCGGGGCGGCAGATAGTCCTCGTCGGAGAATACGCTCGGCTTGACGCCTGCGAAATCGCCGGGACTGAAGAACAAGGAGTACTCATCGCTCTGAGGGCGGGTCAGCTCAAAATTCTTGCGGAAAGCGGTCTCGAGGGTCAAGGTGAAGGCATTGCCATTCTCGATCCCGCGCCCGAAGAAGGGTTGGTAGAGTTCCGGGTCCGTAACGTCCACTCCCAGGTACAAGTAGTTCTCATCCCAACCCAGCGCGGCGCGGGCGGAGAACTGACCGGGCCCCTTCCAGAGATGCGAGCCTTGAGAGATCTGCAAGGCGTTATTGAGGACGTACAGCGGCCCGCCTTGCCATTTCGAGAAATCTCCGTCCAAATTCGGCGCTTCCTTAAGGCGGTAGGCAGAGAGCGCGTCGTAGTCTTCCCGCCACTGGAGTTTGCCGTCGGGAAGTTTGCGAAACGCCGGGTCGGCTGTCACTTTCGGCAGACGTTCCTGGGTCTTTCTCGGAAACGTCGCAAGCTCGGGGAGGAGTCTTTCAAGGCGCTTCTGATTCCCGAGTGGTCCCAGTGCGGAGGTGAGTTGGGCAATCTGCGCTTCGATCCTGGCGATGTCAACCGGATAGCGGCGCTCGGAAAAGAGCGGGGTGAAAATATTCTCATCCCACCAGTAGTCCCCATAAACTTTGAGAAATGACGCCAGGAGTTGTGGCGCATCTTTGCCGTACTGGCTGGTGACGGCGCGCATGCGCGACTTCCCAGGATCGTAGGCCAGCGAATTCCAAAGGTAATCGGAGACGCTGGCAAGCGGAATCATCGAGGCGCGTGCTTGGTTCATGGGATTGGAAAACAGGCCGCGGATGGCCACTGGCAGATTGGGGTCTCGCCCGCGCAGAGGTCCCAGGTGGAGTCGCCAGGGTCTGCCATCGTTCACGGGGAAGTTGTCCCACACCAGCGGCTTCCGGTGCTGGAACTCGCCCCATTCTTTGGCCTGGGCCACGGTGATAGCCGGCGACGCCACTTCCGGTCCTGTCCAGACCATCGAAACGTCAGGGTCCACACCCGCGCCCAGTTCCTTGATGTAGTCCCGGTTGCCCCACTCGTTGGTATAGGTTGTGGGGGTGACGGTCAGCCGGTTGTTCGCGGATTGCGCTTTCAGGTGCTTGTACAGCTTGTTGATGAGGTAGGTGTGCGCCTGCGCCAGGGTCCTGAATTGCGCCTGATCCTGTGGGCTTTGGAGGTCCGGGGGGACGTCATCCAGGAAGAGCGCAAAGCAGGAAACTTCCAGCTTGCTGACGCTCGCCAGTTTGCTGGTGAGCGTCGCGAAATCCTGCTCGCTGGAGTAGGTCATGGAAAGGCCGGGGCTGATGGCAAAACACAAATCGACAAAGTTGCGGCGCGCCGTGTCCACCAGTTCGCCCAACCGCTTCATCTGCTCAGGCGGGTAGGGATCGCGCCAGAGCTTGCGATGGTAAGGGTCGTCCTTCGGCGCGTAGTAGTAAACGTTCATGCCGTGCTGTCCCTGGAAGCGCAACATGGCAAGGCGGTCCTCATGGCTCCAGGGAACGCCATAGAATCCTTCCACGACGCCGCGTTCCGGAAAGCTGGGGAAATCCGCGATGACCACGGCGGTGTTGTTCTTTTCGACTCGCACGGCCTGGGCCCGGGGCACGAGGCCAGTCGAGAGGTTCGAGGGCCAGATAACCAGCAGGTCGGGGATCCGCCGCAGCCCATGGTGAAAGCCGGCTGACGTGGCTGCTGTAAGGTGGATGCGATTAGGGACAGAAGCGCGCGGGTAGAAGGCCTCGAGAATATATCCTTCCCCCGCCAGCTCGGCTGTGGGTTCCACGGGGGAATTGCCGGCCTCGCGCTTCAAGGCCTTCAGGAAAGCTTCGACGCTTTTTTCATCGTGCAATTCAATGGAGAGATCGCCCGGCCGCAAGCGGTGGCGGGCCGCTTCCCTGGGGCTGCGAAAGAAGCGAATCAAGGCTTGGTCCTGGGCAGCCAGTTCGCCCAGTTGGCGCTGGATCCGCGCGTCCAGTTCGCCGGTTGAGAGGACAACCCAGGTGTGCCCAACCCGCTGGGCTCGAGCTATGGGCACGATCCCCAGAAGGGTGGTGAAGATGAGAAGGCAAGCAGTGCGCATGGTTTCTCCCCGAATAAAAACTTCGCCGGTGAATAATCCCGGTTCCAATAGGCTCCGGTCTGTTCCCGGTTTGTGCCGGCCCTAGCGTGAGTGCAAGGCTGGCCTGCCGGAAGCCGCCCCGCCGCGTTTCTTCGCCAGGCGACCCGGGGAGGAGGCGGGCGTTTTCTTCCTGAACTCCGCAGCCATCGGCCAGAATTGCGGGTCCTCGACTCCCAGGCGCCAGGCGGCAAAGCCTCTCAAATGATACAGCTTCATGAGCTGTAGTTTCTCGCGGAGGCTTCGTTGGTCGTCGAACCAGGCGGTGTGTTGGGTTGCTCCCTCGCGGAACTGGAGCCAGGTAGTGCGCCAGCGCTCGTCCCAGCGCGGTTTTGCATCGGGGCGCTCGAGCAAGGGCTTGACATCCTTGAAAGCCAGGCTGCTGGATGTGGTGTCTTGCGGAGTCTCAACCCACTCCCTGCCGTAGAAGGGGATTCCCAGCAACAGCTTCGCGCGAGGGATGCGCATGACGGCGTAATCCAGCGCGGCCTTTTGCCATTCATAACCCGCCACCGGCCCCGGAGGAGTGGCGCTGCCATGGTGGTCGTAAGTCATCAAGGTGATGAAATCCGCGATGCGCCCGAGGGCCCGGTAGTCGTAGGGCGCGCCCCATTCGCCGGTGTGGAACTCGCGGGTGAGGCTTCTGTCGGGGTAGGCGTCGGAGAAGCGAGGTACCACCGCTACGCTCAGCAGTCGCCCTCTGGCATGGAGGCGGGCTGCTGCCCGCTCCACGAACCGCGTGTAGAGCGCTTTGTCCGCCGGGTCGATATATTCGAGGTCGAGCTGAAAGCCCGCGTAGTTATCACGCTTCGCCAGGTAAGCCAGGTAGGTGACGGCTCGCTCCCGGAGCTTGGCGCTTCGCAGCATCTTGCTGGCGCCGGGGCGACCGAACCCGGGGTTAACCACCAGCGGCATCAAGGGCAGCCCGGCGCGACGGGCGATCTCCGCCACCTGGGGTGAGACTCCGCCCCTCACCGTGCCATCGGCGTCTACGAAGAAGCACTGGGGGCCCAGCAACGTCATCTCTGCCGCGTGCGCGCTAAGAGATTCCAGCCCGAGCGAGTCATCGTAGTAGTAATACATGCCCAACGGGTGCGCGCTCAGGACGCGCCGGCGATCGGGATTCGAGCTGGTCACCCGTTTCTGATCCGCGGGGCCAGCGGGCTTGGGTCTTTGCGCTGCCTCGAGAAATCCGGCCAGTAACAAGAGAATGGCGATTCGTAAGAACCGAGTCAGGATTTGCTGTCTCATGCAGATATGGGCTGCTTGCTTCAACATTTCCCTTCCCGCCTGTGGACCGGCGGTCCCGCCCGCGCAAGGCGGGCTAAAGTGAAGCCGTGGCGGGCAGGCGCCGACCGCCGCTGGAAAACATGGCCGCGCGACGCTTCAAGATCTTGCTTTGCGCCCCCACAGCTTCCAAAGCAGGTAGGCAGGTATACCGCTTCCCATGAGGGCTAATCCCCAGAGTGAATCAGACCGCTTTTCCAGCACCGTATTCACCAGCAACAGCACAGCGAGGATAACAAAAATTGCCGGGACGTAGGGATAGCCCCAGGTTCGGTAAGGTCGTTCGAGTTGGGGTTCACGCCGGCGAAGAAGGAAGATTCCTGCGGTGACCATGGCGTAGAAAAGAAACTCGGAAAAAATCACCTTGGTATAGAGCGCCTCGTAGGTGCCGCTCAGGGCGAAGACCCCGGCGATGCACGCCTGGGCCTGGATGGAAGCCACCGGGGTGTGGAAGCGAGGGCTCAGGCCGGCCAGCGCCTGCGGGAAAAGCCCGTCGCGGGCCTGCGCATAGGGGACTCGCGACCCGGCGAGGATGGAACCGTTCAAGGTGGCAAAGGTGGAGATCATCACACCGACGGCGATGAACGCCCCTCCCGCCTTGCCGATGAAGCGTCGCGCAGCGTCGGCGGCGACGGTGGTCGTCCCCAGCACCTCGCCGGGGGAAAGCACGTAGAAGTACGCGAAGTTCACCAGCAAATAAACCGCTGCCACCAGCAGCGTTCCGATGATGAGCGCCCGGGGCATGTTGCGCTGCGGGTCTTTCACCTCTCCGGCCACCATGCTCAGGTTGTTCCAGCCGTCGTAGGCCCAGAGGGCGGAAACCGTGGCTACGCCGAATGCGGCGAGGAAGCCACTGCGGGCTCCTGCACCGAAAAGCCCGCGCAAGTTCTCAAACGAACCGTGTCCCAGCGTCAGGCCAAACACAATCAGCACACCCAGCACCAGCAGCTTCGAGGCCGTAAACGCAGTCTGGACGGCGCCGCTGCGACGCACACCCAAAACATTGAGCGCCGAGAGCAGCAGGATCATGATGGTGGCGCCGGCCTGGAGCCCGGTGAGTTTGAGCGCGATGTCCTTGCCGGCAAAGCTCAATTGCGTCTGCCAGAGGACTTCCCGGAGGCCGGGAAAAAAGTAAGCCAGGTAGATGACAAATCCCGTGGCGATGGCGGCGATCGAGGCGGTTTTCGCCACGATGAACTGGGTCCAACCATAGAGGAAACCCATCATGGGGCCGTAAGCGCGATGGATGTAAACATATTCGCCGCCCGCCTGGGGAAGTGCGGCTCCCAGTTCCGCGTATCCCAGCGCGCCGAACATGCTCAGGACTCCCGCGAACACCCACACCATCACCACCATAGCGGGCGTGCCGAGCTTCTGGAGCATCAAGCTGGGAACCACGAAGATCGCCGTGCCGATCATGGTTCCGGCCACCACGGAGGTGGCGCCGTAGAGTCCCAGGCCCTTTACCAGTTCGGTCCGTTGCTCCATAGCGGTCAGCTAAGACTGATTCTGAATTATGAATTGTGAATTCTGAAAAGGAGCGAAGCCCCTACGGGTGCGCTTCATTTCGAGTCATGGCCGTCGTCGTTGGTGCTTCATAATTCATAATTCGCAGTCCCTCCTTCATGCCGCAGCTTCGCGTTGCGTAGCCAGGCTTGCCGCCCATCCGCAGACGAACGTTACCACGGTTCCGATGGCGACGTACCAGGTCCAGGCAGTCGAGGTGAATCCCATCACGAGTCCCAACACGGCCAGCGCGAGCAGGGCGCCGGCCAGCGCGCCGCGGCTGTTCGCCCGCCGGGTAAGGACACCCAGCAGAAAGATCCCCAGCATGCTGCCGTAAGGAACGCTGGCGATGGTGAGGGCGAGCTCGAGCACGCTCCTGTGGAGCAGTTGGGCGATGAGTGCAATGATGATGAGGACGCCGCCCCACACCAGCGTCATGCCCCGCGAAACGCGGAGGTAATGTTTTTCATCCGCATGAGGTTGCACAAAGGGTTTGTAAAAGTCCACGACGGAACTGGAGGCCAGGGAGTTGAAAGCGGCGCTCAAGTTGGCCATGGCTGCCGCGAGGATGGCGGCGATCAGCAATCCGGCCAGTCCCCGCGGGAGTTGAGTCACCACAAAGGTGGGGAAGATGTGGTCCGGCCGGCGGAAGGGAGCGGCGGGCGGGAAATGCTGGTAGAAGGCGTAAAGCACCACGCCCACCACCAGAAAAAGGCTGAACTGGAACAGGATGACGAGGCCGCTCGAAAGCAGCGCCAATTGGCTCTGGCCTTTGTCCCGTGCCGCCAGCAAACGCTGCACAATCAACTGGTCCGTCCCGTGGCTGGCGGTGGTGAGGAACGTTCCGCCTACGAGCCCCGACCAGAAAAGATACGGCTGGTGGAAATTGAAGTGGAAATTGAAAATGGCGAGCTTGTCTCCTGCTCCCTGCGCCAGTCGGCTGACCTCCGCCCAGCCTCCCGGGATGGCGTGCAAGGCCAGGAACAGGGCGATGGCGGTGCCGGTGAGATAGATGGTCAATTGGATGACGTCGGTCCAGATAACCGCGGTCAGCCCTCCCTCGAAGGTGTAAAAGAGCGTGAGGATGGTAATAATGATGACCGAAGCCACCACGCCGGTTTTGAAGATGACCTCGATGACGATAGAGATGGCAAAAACCCGCACGCCCTCGGCCAGAGCGCGGGTGGCGAGGAAAAGCGCCGCGGTGAAGACCCTCAGGCCGCGCCCGAATCGCCCCTCGATGAACTGATAGGCCGTGAAGAGGTCGCCCGAAAAATAGCGTGGGAGGAGGACGAAACTGACCACCACCCGCGCCAGCAGGTATCCGAAGACCAGTTGCAGGAAACTCAGGTTTGAGTCGTAGGCAATCCCCGGCACACTGATGATGGTGAGGATGCTGGTCTCGGCGGAGACCACCGAAAAGGCGATGGCCCACCAGGGCAGGCGTCGCCCCCCCAAGAAATAGTCGTGCAGGGTGTGCTGGCTCTTCCGGAAATGGGCTCCAAAAATGGTGATGGCAATGAGGTAGGTGACGACAACGAGGAGGTCGGCCCGACTGAATGCCACGCACGCTCCAGGAGCTTTCGGCCATCAGTGATCAGGCGTCAGCAATCCGCAAGCATACCTTAACTTGCGGGTTCCGGGGGCCAAGAAGTCGAAATTCGGACGTCGAAACTTGACGCGCGAGACCCGGTCCCACTGTAGCGGCGCTCGAGGTTCACCGGCCGCGCGCCGCAGCGCCGAAAGCGGGGGCCGTCGCGCCTGGGCGGGCAGGCGCTGCACCAGATGGTGCAGGGCAGGCGCCGACCGCCGCGACAATCAGCAGAACCGCGGAACTGGGAGCAGGTTCCACGCGACCTGTTACTCCACCTTCTGCAAGTCCAGCGTGATACGCACGCCGTTCACTAACACCACGCTCTGATTGATCAACTCCTGGTTGGTGATGTCGGCGTCCAGGAATTGGCGAAGGGGTGTGAGGGGACAGACGAACTCGAGCGCTTCGGAGGAGGCAGCAGGCTTTGTGGCAAGTTGATTCAGGAGGGTGATGTCCAGGCCGTCGAATTCCGCGCTGGCAGGAACTTTATCGACCAGGGCCTTGAGTTGCGGCGCCAGGAAGAGGTCAAAACTTTGCGCGGCGCGCTTGTAGATTGAGCCAGCGTCCTTTTCAAAGTGCAGCGTATTACGCAGCGTGAACTGCAAACAGATCCGCTTGCGAAAGATCACGAAGGAGGGTGGCGCATACTCCACGAAGTGAAGCTTTGCCACACCTTCTTTGGCCAGCGCGTCCAGTTGCGACTGGTATTGGGTCTGGAGACGTTCTGCATCGGCCCGGGTAGCCGCGTGCACGGGCGCGGCGGGAGTTTGGGATTTGTCAGGTCGCGGGGAGATGCTCGAGTTTGCAGGGGCGGGTCTCAAACCCGCCCCTACTACCACCTCGGGCTTATCAAAGCCCGGAGGAAGGTCTTGATTAATCCGCGACAGCCGGTTTTCCGGTCCCGAGGCGGGCCGAGAGGAGACCGACTCCGGGGCCGGCGTGGAGGGGCGCGGAAGGGACCTTTCCAGGGCTTCCACATTGAACGGCTCACGCTCGTCCAGTGCCAGACCAAATTCTTTTCCGTTCAAATAGATTTCCGAACGGTTCAGAATATCTTGGCGCGCGGAGTCGCGCGGCGAACTGAAATAGCCGAAGGCACCGGCTTTGTCGAGGACGACGACCAGGATTTCTTTCCCCTCATAGTCGTAATTCCGCGCTTGCCTCCGGACATGATAGGAAATTTCGAACCCAATGGCATCGCAGGCTACGTCAGCCGGGATTTCGTTGGGGAAAAGCCGAAGGATCGGAGCCACAACCTCATTGAACACCCGGCTGGCGCGCTGGTTTTGGGTAAGCTGGTCGGCGTTGTAGGCGGCGTTGTAATTGCCGGTGACTTTCAGCAGCACGCGCTCGTGGAATTTCACGAACTCCAATCCACGCGTGTCCGCCTCCGCTTGCTTCTGGGGGTCCAGACCCACGTACCGGCTGAGAAAAAAGGCAAAAGGGAATTTCGTTGAAGCGATGGCGCGATTGAGCGCCTGGAGCCGGGGGAGATAGGTTTGCTCAGCCGCTTTGAGTTGCGGGTTGAGGATTTCGGCGGGGTTAACCTGGCACCACGCCGTGTTGGTCCCGAGCGTCAGTGATATGCCCCAGACTAGAAAGCAAAGGGCAGAGGGCAGGAGGCGGTAGACGGAAGACAGTAGACGGTAGACGGCAGACAGGGAAGAGCAAATCAAAAGGCAAAAATCAAAAGGCAAAAATGAAGGCAACTGGCGACGAGACTCTTCATACTTCATGTTTCACTCTTCATTCTTCAGGCTTATCGCTGCAACCTGTACCCTATCACTTGTGCCCTGCCGCCTGACACCTGCCTCTGGGATTTCATCGCGGGCTATTTCTCCGAGTATTGGGATCCGGGACGGGCAGGAGGATGGTAAGGTGGCTGCGCGATGGCGCGGGCATAGGCGATAATCGCTCGAATCTCGTCCTGGGTCAGGGTTCGGCCCCAGGGAGGCATCATGGGAGATTTTCCCATGGCGCTGCCCCCCAGGGTGATGATGTTCTGCATGAATTCATCGCTCAGGCCGTTCAACGTGGCCCCGTCATTCATGAGGGGCGGAGCAGGGTTGAGGTTCGAGCGATTGGAAGGCCCGGCTGGGGTTGCATCCGCATGGCACCAGACGCACTTGTCATAGAACAGACGCTTCCCCTGGCCCTGCTGGTAGTTGAGGGGAATGGTTTTTTGCGGATCGCTCCAGTCCTGCTCCACATCATAGGCTTTGAGCAGCGGATCGGTTTGGACGGCTGCGCTCTTCTGGCGGCAAGAAGGAAGTCCCAGCAGGGCGGAAACCAGGAGCGTGGCAAGCCCGAGGCGCGCGTTCATCGGCCCGCTCCTTGCGCCGGGGCGGCGCGCGTAGGCGCAGTCACTTGTCGAAGCGTCAACAAATAAGCGGTCAAAGCCTTCACTTCATCCTCCGTCAAGGCGCGGCGCGGTTCGATGGTCCCCGGCGCCAGGGCCTGCGGATTCTTCAACCACGCTTCAATCCACGCCGGTGTCATCCAATTTCCCACGTTGCTCAGGTTGGGCCCCACGTAGCCGCCCGTCGATCCGATGGTGTGGCACGCCCGGCACTGATACTTCACCTCATAAAGCTGCTTGCCCGTTGACGCCAACTGCGGCATGAATTCCTTTTGGTTCACGCCGGCGGGGTTCACGGCAGGGCTTTGGAAAACCATGCCAAGGTAGTCCGCAAGGATGGAGGCTTCCTGGTCCGTCATGTTGAACTGGGGCATGCGGAAGATAAGTGTGGGACGCAGGGTCTGCGGGTTCTTGAGGAATGCAATCATCCACGGGCGCTGCGCGCGGCTGCCTTCGTAGGAAAGGTCGGGAGCGAGGTCTCCGCCGTACCCGTTGAAGCGATGGCAGGCGTAGCATTTGTAGCGCTCGTAAACCTCGCCAAAAGCTCCGGCGGGATGAAACTCCGCTTGAGGGTGGGACACGATCAGCCGCTCCATGCCGCTCGCAGACGGAGTTCCGGTCATGGCCAGCAGGGCCGTAGTAAGCGCCTCGAGGTCTACGGAGTTTAAGTGATACTGAGGCATACGCGCGGCGGGATTCACCGAAGCCGGATCGGTAACTTTCGCCTGGATGAACGCAAGCAGATTGCGAGGAATCTTCGCTTGCCCGAATTCAAGTTGCGAGACGTTCTTGCCACCCAGGTTGGAAAGGTCAGGGCCAAAATCTTTCTGCGGGGTCACGCCCTGGATGACATGGCAACTCGCGCAGCCCTTTTCCAGGAACAGCCGCCGGCCGAGCTGCATCTCCTCCGGCTTCGGCGCCGCTAGTTTCGGAACGTCACTCAGCAGGTCGGGGTCGGTGAGTTTCGCGGTGATGTAGCGAGTGACTTTGAAGAGGTCTTCGTCCGACCACAGGTAGCGTGGCATCTCGGCGTGGGGCAAATAACCCTGGGGGTCTCGGAGCCAGGCCGTAAGCCAATCAGGGTCCACCTTGCTGCCGACCTTGGTGAGTTCGGGTCCGATGTCTCCGCCAATCAATTTGGTTTCGCCGGCCCGGGTGACCGCCAGCGAGTGGCAGGTCGAGCAGAACATCTGGCGGAATCGGACTTCACCCTGCTCCACCAGGTCCGGTTTCTTCTCCCAGGCCGCCACCACCTGCGGGTTGAACTGGTAAACTTCCACCGGCTTGCTGCGCAGAGAACTGAGGTAAGCGGAGAGGCCGCGGAGCTCCTGCTCGGTGAGGCGGAACTTGGGCATGCGCGGCTCTTCTTCCGTCTCGTAGCCGTTCACGGTGACATTGCCGGAGCTGTCGACAATGGTGCGCGGCTCTTTCAACCATTTATAGAGCCATTCACGGGTCAGCTTGGTTCCCAGGTTGGTGAGGTCCGGGCCGAGCATCGCCGGGCGCTCGATGCCTTGCAGGCGATGGCATCCCACACAATTGAATTGCGCCAGCAGTTGGCGCCCGCGATTGAGTCGCGGTGTCTCCGGCAAATTACCACGATGACAGGCTCCGCAGGCGCCCTGGATGTAACGGCTCGGCAGGAGGGGTTGCTCCCAGGCCAGCGTCGTCTCGTGAGCTTCCGCCACTTCGGTGGCGGCGCCCTGCCCACGATGGCAGATGACGCAGCCCCAATCCTTGACACGGTGCGGGATCGCCGGGTGAGCCCGGAAGGGCTGAGGGACGGAAGCATCCGCGAGGCTTGCCTGCGTGGTCCCCTGATGACAGGTGGTGCAGCGGTCCACCACGTTCATCTCCGGAATCCAGATCTGGTCGATGCCCGGATGATAATCCGCCAGCAAACGCTTGGTGTCGGGATGCGCCTGCGCGTAGCGTACGTAGTCACGCTTGTACTGTTTCCATTCCCGGCGCAGGTCTTTTACGGGCGAGACGGCCAGAACCGCCACGAACACCACGCTGGAGAGCGCAAACAGGAAGCGCATCCTGCTGGGGACTTTTCCCATGTCTTCAGGCGCCACGTGAACTCCACGGCCACACCCACGACCAGCCCGGACCTCGGAAGAACGTGCCGACCAGCGTCAGGGCCACCGCCACGGCAATGAACCAGGTCATCACCCACCAGGAAACGGGCCGGGCTCGCAGGAATTGCGCCCACGGTTGCTTCCCCGGCGCGGCAAAGTAAGAGAACAACATGAGGCCGGCAATGGCGAGGGTGGGCGCCAAAACCGTCCAGGCCTGGAAGATGGCGAGAGAGACCGCCAGCACGGCCAGAGTCACGAGGGCCACTCGAAAGCGTTGAGCGGGCTTCGCCGCCCACAGGGGCTCACCCTGGATATTCACGTTGAAATAAGGAATCACGATGAGCGCCACAACCACCAGAGTGGGAATGATGACCCCCGCCACCAGGGGCGGGAAGTAATGAAGCAATTCCTGCAAGCCCAGAAAGTACCACGGCGCTTTGGCGGGATTTGGCGTGAGCAGCGGGTTGGCCAACTGTTCGAGCGGGGCATCCCAGAGGAGCGAGATGATGACCAGCGCAATCACCAGGATTTGAAACGCAATCGCCTCGCGCAGGATGAGGTGGGGATAGGACATCAATTGCTTGCCCACCTCCCCCTGGACCTTGGCGGAGGTCTTCCTGGTGATGAAAACGACGCGCTGCGGGTCCTTGAGCGCATCGGAGCCGAAGCCGGCTTCGTAGCTATTCTTTTCGGCCATCTTCTTCTCGCACCGTCAAACCGCCGTCCTTCTGGATTCGCCAGAAGTGAATGGCGATGAAGACTATCGCAATCAGAGGCAGCACCACGCAGTGCAGGACGTAGAAGCGCAGCAGGGCGTTCTCGCCCACGACATTTCCACCCAGCAGCAGAAAACGAACTTCCTTGCCGCCCACCGGCATCGCAGAGATGATGTTGGTCCCCACCGTAGTCGCCCAGAAAGCCAGTTGGTCCCAGGGCAAGAGGTAGCCGGTGTAGCTCAGGAAAAGGGTGAGCAGGAGCAGCACGACGCCCACCACCCAGTTGAACTCGTGCGGAGGCCGGTACCCGCCGCGATAGAAGACGTGAAACATGTGCCAGAACACCGCCAGCACCATCGCCTGCGCCGCCAGGCGGTGAAGGTTCCGCAAGAAAACGCCATTGGAAACCACAAAGCGCAGGTCTTTCATGTCGCGGTAAGCCTGTGGGACGGCGGGGTGATAGTAGAGCATTAACAGGATGCCTGTGATGGTCAGCACGATGAACAGGAAAAATGAGAACGAGCCCAGATAATACGTGGCGCGAGCGCGCAAGGATTTTTCTCGCACCTTCACCGGCAGCACGTGCAGGAAGAGGTTGCCGAAAACGGCGAGGCTGCGCGTGCGATTGGTGCGCGCGGGGCCGCGGCGAAAGACCGATTTCCAGATGCGCGTGGCACGCAACCGATCGAGCGCCTGAATGAAGCTGGTTGTCGCCACTGGTTTCCTCACACTCTCAGGACCTGGCTGGGCTTCACTGTTTCCAGCTTGTCCACCACCAGTTCACCATCCGGAGTGAGGGTGATGGAGAAGTGGGGCAGCGAGCGCGGAGCGGGCCCCTCGATTTTAGTGCCATCGCGCTGGAATTTGCTGCCGTGACAAGGGCAGGCGATTTGATCCGCATCCGGCTTCCACTGGGTGATGCAGCCGAGATGCGTACAGACCGCCGAGACGGCGTAGAAACCCTCCGCGGTGCGGACGATGTACGCCTGCTGGTCCTGGAGGTACGTGACGGAGTTTGCAGGGTAAAGGTCGGGGTTGCCCGCCCGGAACGTCGTAGACGGCTCGAATAAGACGTTCGGAGAGAGATAGCGGTAGGTGACGACCGCCGCGCCCAGCCCGGCGATGCCCAGCGCGCCAGCGGCTAGCTCGTTGAAAAAGTCGCGGCGGCTAACCGCGGTTGCCGGTTGAATTTCCTGGGGTTCCGTTCCGCCCCGCGTGTGGGGTCCCTGGGGTTCACTCATGTTCTTAGGAGCATTTCCTCCACTGGGGTCTTGTCCGGGTCCTGATCGAACGCCTCGAACGCTTCCATCGTGATGGTGTGCGCGGGGCAGCGCTCGGCACAGAGGCCGCAGCGGATGCAGATGGTCTCATCTTTTACCATAACGGAGCCTTCGCTGGCCGGCAAATCTTCTGCCTCCAGGTGTTGCAAGGTTCCTTGATGGGCATCCGCTTCCGCACGGAGGCGAGCTTTGGTCTCTTCGGAAAACTTGAACTGGCTCAGGGGCACGAGCTTCAGGCAGTTCTCCGGGCAGATGTCGACGCAGCCGCCACACAGAATGCACTCCGTGCCCTCGGCTTCGTTTCCTTCAAAGATCGTGTTGATCCAGCACTGGAGGCACCGCAAGGCCTCACGCTGCGCCTCCTCCTCGCTGTAGCCGGTTTCCACTTCCGTCACCCCGGTGCGCCGCTCGAGGGGAATCACGGGCACGGCCAGGCGAGAATACTCATCATAGCCCTCGGCCATCTGGTGGTGGTCGAGCACGGTGATCTGCACGTAGCGCGGACGGGGTTTCCATTCCGGACCGCGAAGGTATCGATCGATTTCTTCCGCCGCTTTCTTGCCGTCCGCCACCGCGCTGATGATGAGGCGCGGACCGAAAGCGATGTCCCCCGCGGCAAAAATGCCGGGCGCGGTGCTCATCAGCGTATCGGGATTGATTTTGACTGTGCCCTGGCGCGTGGTCTCAATTCCGTCTTGGGGAGTAATAAAAGACAGGTCGGATGCCTGGCCGATTGCCAGGATCACCGTGTCGCAAGGAATGACCTTCTCAGTCCCCGCCTCGAAGGCGGGATTGAAGTGATGCTGCGCATCAAAAACCGAACTGCACCGGATGGTCTCCACCCCGGTGACCTTTCCCTTAGCGCCGACAAAGCTCTTGGGGCCGAGCGAAGGATGGATCTTCAATCCCTCCCGCAGGCCTTCTTCGATCTCTTCCTCGAAGGCGGGCATCTCCTCGCGGGATTCCAGGCAGAGCAGATGAACTACCCGCGCGCCCATGCGCAGGGCCGCGCGGGAGACGTCCATCAACTCCTTCATGGCCACATCCAGTTCACTGGGAGTCAAGCTCTCCGGCAAGAGCGAACTCGAGAGGGCTTCGAGAGTCAAGCGCTGCTGCTGGCGGAGGGCGGAACGCGCCACGTCAATGGCCACGTTGCCGCCACCAATCACTACAACCTGTTTGCCGATGGAAAAACGATAACCGAGATTCACGTTGAGCAGGAAATCGATGCCCTTTACCACGCCGTCCAACTCGTGCCCTGGCACCATCAGATCGCGGCTACGGTGCAGTCCCAGGGCGAGGAGGAGGGCTTTGTAACCCTGCGCGCGGAGGTCGGCGAGAGAGAAATCGCGGCCCAGGCGCGCGTTCAGGCGAAGCTGCGGGCCGAGATCAAGGATTTCGCGGACTTGCGCCTGCAAAACGTCGCGGGGAAGGCGGTACTCGGGAATGCCGAGATGCATCATGCCACCTGGAACCGGCGAGCCTTCAAACACCGTTACGGGGTAACCGAGCAGAGCCAGATCGTGCGCCGCCGAAAGCCCCGCCGGGCCAGAACCGATGATGGCCACTTTTTCCGCGCGAGTGATCCTGGGCTTTTCGGGAAACATCTCGAGGGGGTTGCGCGACTCCGGCCCGTAACGCCCGGTGAGGAAGCGCTTGAGGGCGCGAATAGAAATCGGCGCATCGAGTTTTCCACGCCGGCAATCAGTCTCGCAGGGGTGACCGCAGACGCGGCCGCAAATGGAAGCGAAAGGATTGGGGAGCCGGGCGTAACGATACGCTTCCTCGTAACGGCCTTGCGCGATCAAGGAAACGTAGCGTCCGGCTTGGGTGTGGACGGGACACGCCTGCATGCAGGGGAAATTGGACTCCAGCCAACCAAGGTCCACGAGTTTTGAACGAGGTTTCATGCTAACTACCGTAGCGCCGCTCCCGCCGAGCGGGGCCGCCGCCAGGGTTCGGCGCTCACGGAGCGAGGCTAAAGGGCGCGTCTTATTTTTTCACCGTAAGCTCAACGCGTGCTGTGCCGCTCGAAACGTCCACGGCCTGGGTAACGGGTTTGCCCTCCTCGCTCCAGGTCTTCAGCGTGTAATGGCCCGAGGGGACGTCCTTGATTTCGAACTCGCCCTCCTTATTGGTCACGGCAAAATAGGGCGTGGCGACCACCACCACGTACCCGGACATTTCCGGGTGGACGTTGCACAGCAGCGAAGCGGTCCCCAGATCGTTAAACTGGAAGGATTTCTTCTCACCTTTCGGCCAGGTCCCCAGATTGTGCGCCAGCTTCTTGTTCCCGCTGATGGATGGCCAATACACGTTGTGGCCCACGGGGTCGCTATTCAGAAAGTCCACGGTGGTTCCCTTGAGCACCACCACCACATGCGGGATGAAGGTCATCTTCTTCTGATCAACGACGACGTGCTGAGAAGGCGGATCGAAACTCTTGCCAGGAATGGTATCCACATAGACGGCGATGTTTTCAGGCGAGCGCATGCCCTGAGCTGTCACTTTCCCTTTGATCTCTCCCGCCCAGCTCAGGCTGGCGGGGAGGAAAGCGATAAAGAGGATGGTGGCGAGAATCGGCGCTTTCTTGAAGGTCTCCATTTTTGTCCTCGAATCTTGGGAATGTTGCCGGCCGTCGTGGGCCGGCGACTGCATCTATACACTAAAACGAATAGTCGATGCCAGTTGCGAACCCGTTCAGCCGGAAAAACTGCTGGGCATTCGGGATGGGTTGCTGCCAGCCGCGCTGATACTCAAACGCCAGCTTGAGGTTGCTGCGAACCAGAAGCTGGACACCGGGGCTGAGACGGTTGCGCGTGTCGTGGCGAGAAGCGCCGTTCAGGAAGTCTGTGGGCGAGTTGACCACGTCATAGCGCATCAGGCCAATAAACCAGGGATAAAACCAGTACTCCGCTTCAGCCAATCCCCCGCTGAAGGTGACCGGCGGACCGGGACTAAAGCCGAGTGGGGCGCCAGTGGCCGGCATTGCCAGCAAGTTGGTGTCATGACCATACATGCCCAGTCCATAGAGCTCGAAGCTGCGGTACTTGAAGCGGAAATCGGCCCCGGCTCGGTAGAAGGGCTCGTGGATCGTCCCAACGTTCGGGATAAAGTCCGGGGAGGTTGGGTCCAGGTTGAGAGCGTTGCGCCCGTAGTAATAGAAGCCGCCGAAGCGGATCGATGTGTGGTCGCGCGGCCCAGTGGGGCCAGCGGCTTGCACATCGTTGCGAACACTGGCGTCGCGCTCCAGATTGAATCGCTGGGAAACACGCACATAAACGTCCTTGGAGTTGCGCGTGGCCGGGTTGTTATTCGAGCCGTTTACGACCGCAACGGACCAGGCGAAGTTTCCGTCGTTGGGGTAGCCCCCGATCTCGATGCCGCGCTGAGGGATATTCAACAGGAAGGGATTGTTGGTTGTTCCCTGCGCGCCCGCGATGCCGGCCTGATTGTAAATGTCGTAAGGTGTGAGGTTGATGCTGCGGGCTTGAGTGAATGGTAAATCGAGTTCGAACTGGCCCACGCGGATATTCAGTGTGTCCTTGGGCAGGCCGAGGTAGTGCCCGATATCGTTCACCTTCAAATAGCCGTCACCCAGACCGGCCGCCGCGTTGGCGCCACCCGCGGAGATGTCGTTATCAATCCAGAAAGAGAGCGTGGGTCCGAAGCTACCGGCGGCAATGATGGTAAAGGCGTTGGGGGTGAAAAGATCGGTGCGAGGCAGAAAGCCAAGAGATGACGGCTGCTTGCTGTTGTAAGTGGCAACGCCGGAATATCGGAAACCGAGCGGAAGGCTGCCGGGCATCTCGCCTGGGTAGACGGCCTTGGGGAAGGCCTCGCGCTGCGCCTTCGCCCCCAGCATGACGGGAGCTTCTTTCACAAAGGTGTCGTCATCCTTGGGAAACTTGAAGCCGTTTTTCTTGAAGGCTTCCCCGAAATCATTAAGCTCAGGATAATTGTTATGGCAAGTACTGCAGGAAGTTTGATACTTGCGCGCGAATGCCGGGATGGCGGACGTGCGAGGCACCGATCCCAGAACTAACCAGAGCAAAAAGCTGACCCCAAGGGCTGCGCCCAGCAAGCTCGTACTCGCCTTTCGTTGCAGCATCGGATACGCCTCCTCAAGTTATCTGGCTTGGGTCGAAACACGCAGAGACAAATGGTCACAACCCGAGATGAGCAACCTTCCCGCCATTTTACCCGCCCAGCCAGAACTTATTGTCACAGAGACAGAATGTACTTTCCTTTGGAGAAGCGCCATGACTTGTGTCATATTCTCGAAGAAAGAGGGCCAAGAAGTTCTTTTGGTGCCGAATTTTGCCCAGGAGTTGCCTGCAAACTTATGTGCCTTCCGCATCCCAGCTTTGGAGTTCGGGACAAGAAGCACGTACCAACTCTGAGGTGTCAGGAGCTCGGAACAAGTGGCCAGGGCCTGAACGGCAGGAGGAGAGGGCGGCTGGTGGAAAGCACAAGGAGGTTGACGTGACTTGCCGGACGTCCACGGCGCTCGGCGAGGAGATAGATGGGCGGGCGCCAAAGGTACTCCTCCGGTAATCTCCCGTGGCAAGCGACTCAAGACGGATTCCTTGACGGTGGGTGCCGAATGAAGAGGCTTCCCGGACGACCTCTCGAGGGGGACAGAAGGATTCATCGTACCTCATTTCGAGCGCACAGGGCGTCAAGGGAGTGAGGAGGGCCAGCAAGCTTGGAAAGGAAAGGTCGACGCTGGAGCAAAGTTCCGTCAGCTTGGCAAGGTTGTGACTGCGAGGAAAGGCCACGCCGTGGTAGACGAGGACGGCCTTCTCGACCGCCGGCTGAGCCTGAAAGCAGGCCGCGTCGTACGCGCCGGCTTGCGCCGAAGCGTCCATTGCTAGAGGATCGCTTCCAGCCTTGCGCAGCCAGCCTCGCACCAAGTCAGCGCGTTCTTTCACAAAGCACCTTGCCCTCGCGCACGGTCGTCGTCACAAAAGCTTCCGGCACCCGGGCCGGTTTTCGGCGCAATCATAGGGACAAGGATTGTGCTGCTCTGTGGGGCGGTTATTCGACGGGGGGCGGAGCCGGGGGTTTTTTACTAAGCCGCGCGGCGCAGTGGGCGAGAACGTACTTGCGTACCGGCTCCGGCATGCGGTGGTCCAGGCAGATGTCCCGCAGATCGGTCACGGCCATTTCCGGCAGGAAGGCCAGAACGCGCGCCAGCGGTGTCAGAGGGTTGCGAATCAAGGCGAGACGCAGATGGTAACGACACGACCACTTGTCGTGTTGAGTGAGGGATTCCACGACCAGGGGAGGGAGATTGGCAAGGGACAAGACCTTGAGTAGGTGGGCCTCGGAAAGGAAAGGATTGTCTAAAGCGGCGTGGATCAATTCCGGGTCTTCCGTCACCAGCAGTCTGGCGGCGACCCGGCCGGAAGCGCGGCGCGCCAGAGTGATCTTCTCGCCGCGGGGAATGGTTTCCAGCCTTTTGAGGACCGTCTCGTCGGCCAGCATCTTCACGTCGGCGGGGACAGCGGGAGTCTGGCTGACGCGCACCAAGTCGAACAGATAGAGGTATTTCATCAAGGGCAAAGAAACCAGCCGTGGGGCTCTGGGATGACGGACGAGGGCAAGCTTGACGGCATAGTTGCGCGCCGCCTCCTTGTGTGTGGCGATTTCGCGCAGGACTTCGGCCGCCAGGTCTTTGCGCTCGAGCAGGCGGAGCAAGTCGCGCTCCTGGAGGTTAGGGTTCCGCGCGAAGGCGACCAGAACCTCTTTCGCCGTCTCCTTGAAGAAGGGTTCGAGCTGGTGGCGAGGCGCGACGGCGGCCCTCTCAGCGCGTTCGGCCAATTGTTCGCGCGCATCCGCAGGCGTCATCCCACTCCGATTCTAATAAGGCCACTGGCTGGCTGCAAGCTGCTAGTGCCGTTCCAACTCTATTCGCGGGGTCGTTGTATCTCATTAAACCCCGATCCCGAAGTCGAAAGCGTTTCAAGTGACTCGATCAGGTTTGTCCTTGAAACATTGGGATTATAACTCGGAGGTGGTTCCCAACTTCGGGATCGGGGTAAACGGCCCCAAAGAGTTGGAACGGGACGAGTCACTGCATTGATGCCCCTGCAAAGCTCCTTGGCGTATCGCTCCCGGGAATAGCTTCAAACAGTTGGAACGGCACTAGCGTTTAGGGGCTAGCCACGCATTTCTCTCCCCTGGCATCCAATCCAACCGGGATATAGTAAACAGGACGTTCCAGGAAGGAGGTAGTAGATTTTGCTTGCAAACTTCGGCGACTCTTGGTATTTGGAAAGGCGCATCCTGAAGGCGACACCCCAACGACCGCGTGTTCGAGCGAAGCGGGAGCCCGCTCCGGCAGGTAGCGGGGGTGGCGGGTTGGCTCTGTTCCGAGGAATCATAACTCAGATGCCGAGGTAGCTCTGAAATGAAGAAAACGACTGTGCTTTTGAGCTTCACTGTGTTGTTCAGCCTTGCTTCCCAGACAGGGAAAGCAGTGGCAGCGGAAGTGGCTGGGAATGCCTTGCGGCTCGGACCCGCTCGGGCCTGGAGCGCGCCGCCGCAGGCTGCTCAGGCGAAGAGCTGGAAGAGCAACGAGGAATCTCAAGCCTACTACGCCATGGCCAATGAGAAGGATCTGAACAAGAAGATATCTTTGGGCGAGGCTTTCCTGCAGAAGTTTGCCAACTCGGATTTCAAGGATTTGGCTTACTTCGCGATGATGCAGGCTTACTTCCAACTGGGCGACAGCGCCAAAGCCATCGACGCCGGCAAGAAGGTCATCGAGCTGAACCCGGATAACATTGATGCGCTGGCCTTTCTAAGCTATGTGTTTCCGTTTGTCTTCAAGGCGGATGAAGCCGATGCCACCGCCAAGCTCTCCCGCACGGAAAGTGATGCCCGGCACGGCCTGGAAGTCCTCCAGAAGATCCCCAAACCTGCGAACGTGACCGACGAACAGTTCAGCCAGGTTGTAAAACCCAAGCGCGCTGTCTTCAACGGCGCGATTGGCTTTGTGGCTTTGCAGCGGAAGGACTACCCGGCGGCCATTACTGCTTTCAAGACGGCGGCTGAGGACAGCCCGAGCGACGTCTATGCCTTCTATCGCCTGGGCTTGGCTTACCTGTATTCCACACCTCCCGACTACAACAACGCGATGTGGAGCCTGGCGCGCTCGGTTTCCCTGGCCAACGCCTCGAAGAATCCCGCCGGAGCGGACATTGATAAGTTCCTGAGGCGGGCCTATGTGAATTATCACGGCAACGAGGAAGGTCTGGCGGACATCATCACCCTGGCCGCGAGTTCTCCTACCCCGCCGGAGGGCTTCAAGGTCGCGCAAATGGAGACTCCCAAGCCCACGGGGAACCAGAATGTTGACAACTTCAATACGTTGACGTTCCCGCTCAAGCTGGGCGGCGAGAAGGCGCAGAAGCAGTGGGATGCGATGAAAGGCGAACCGCTGGGCCTGGGTGGTTCCATCGACAGCGTCGTAGCGGGCAAACAGCCGGGCACACACTTGGTCCGCATCGATATCCTGGATCAGTCCAAAGCCACGGATGGTGTCTATGACATCGAACTCGTGGACTCCACCCAGCCCAATGTTAAGAACCTGAGTAAAGGGGATCTCGTCACCTTCAAGGGCAAGATTGAGTCCTACACGGCGACGCCAAGTCTCGTGTTAACGCTTTCCGGAGAGATCACGACAGAGCTACCAGAAAAACCGGCTGCCAAGGAGAAGCCCAAGCCCAAGGCGCCTCCGGCTCGCCGGCCGGCCCGCAAGGCCCCGGCCAAGAAAGGATGAGGGTCTTGCGCGGGGTCTGTGTGGTTGCCCCGCGAGCTTGCCAAAGTACCTGACGAGAAGACGGAATGCGCTGCGTCCGGCCGCACGTCGCGGGACGTTGCGCATTTTTTATTTTCGGGCCGCTGGCGGCGGGCTGCTGTGCTGGCGCTCAGACTCTTGCCTCAATCCAGGAGGCCAGAACGGTACGGGTCCACGGTGGGCAGTTTGTTTCCAGGCAAGCCCAGAGAGGCGTGCTAGCGCTTTGCGCGCCTCCGGCGCTTGGGCTGGTGGTCAAGTCCCAGTTCCTCGATTTTGCGGCTGAGGGTGTTGCGGTGGATTCCCAAGGTCTGCGCGGCCCGAGACTGGTTCCCGTTGCTCTTATCGAGCATTTTCCTGATGAACTTCTTCTCGAACTCGCAGACAGCGTCCGCGTATAGGATCCCGTGTTCAATCATTTGACTGACGAGGGCTTCAAGCTGATCTTTCACGGCAGCACTCCGAATGATGGAAATACATTTGCGTCGCGGACTAGTTCTTCATCGCCTTCTTATCGTTCTGGAGGAGAGCTTCTTTGAACTTTCCAAACCCCGTCCCAAACTGGGTCTTCAAGCTGCCCGGCATCGCCAGGGCGATGACCCGCGCTCCGGTGGAAATGTAGGGAGCGAGCTGGGACCGGTGGACGGCTTCAGGCTTGATGGCGAAAGCGAGCAGAGCCAGAAGTAGGACCGAGTCCACCAGGACACCACGCACCAATCCAAAAACTCCCCCCAAGAAGCGGTCGAACCACTGAATTCCTGCGCTCTTGATTAATTTCCTCGCCAGCACCGAAAGCAGCGCCCCCACAGCCAAAGTCCCCAGGAACAGCGCCAAAAACGCCAGGCCGAGCGCGACTTCGTGTGATTTGGTGAGGTCTTCAAACCAGACACTCGCCCGCTGGTAGCCGAGCGCTGCCACGACCAACCCTGCCACCAACGCGGCCAGGGAAATCAGTTCCCGAACGAATCCTTTGTGGATGGCCGCCGCCACTGAAATGATCACGACAACGGCCAGAGTCCAGTCGAGCCAATTCCATGCGCCCATAATACGCTCTTGACCTGCGCCCAGCCTTCCTTCAGTTAAGCGTGTGACCCGTCAACAGGCGGTATGCTTGCCGATATTTCTCGCTGGTCTTCTCCACCACTTCCGAGGGAAGGGGAGGTGGAGGCGGTTCTTTGTTCCAGTGGATCGACTCCAGGTAATCGCGCACGAACTGCTTGTCAAAGGAAGGCTGGGCATCCCCGGGCCGGTAACCGTTCTTGGGCCAGAAGCGCGAGGAATCCGGGGTCAGGACTTCATCGATGAGCAGCACGGTGTCGCCGCGCAGGCCGAACTCAAACTTGGTGTCGGCAATGAGAATCCCTCGACTCTCCGCATAATCCCGAGCCTTCGTGTAAAGTGCTAAACTGTAATCCCGCAGTTGCTCCGCCGCGGACTTCCCAATCCTTTTCAGGGTCCCTTCCCAGTCGATGTTCTCATCGTGACCTTCCTGGGCTTTGGTGGCCGGGGTGAAGATCGGCTGATGGAGCCGGGAGGAATTCTTGAGACCCGCAGGCAGCTTGATGCCGCAAACGGCGCCGGTGGTGTGGTAATCCTTCCATCCCGAACCCCCCAGATAGCCCCGCACCACGCACTCGACCGGAAACGGCTGGGTCTTTTGCACCAGCATCGAACGCCCCTCGAGCTGGTCGGCGAAAGGCTGAAGTTCGGCAGGGTACTCAGCCACCCGGGCGGTCAGGAAATGATTGGGGACAACTTCCCGAAACATCTCAAACCAGAAGCAGGAGAGCTGGGTCAACACCCGCCCCTTGTCCGGAATTCCCTCCGCCATGACCACGTCGAACGCCGACAGGCGGTCGGTGGCGACGATGAGCAGGAGCTCGTCGGAGATTTCGTAGACGTCCCGCACCTTCCCGCGTGAAAAGAGCTTCACGCCGGTCAGGTTCGATTCCCGCAGAACACATTGTCCAGTTTGTGGAATCACGGCCGTTCAGAGCAACGCTCATTCTAAAACATCGCGAAAGGTTGTCAACGGAAAAAGCGGATGGTCGTTATGCGCAATGCCTACTGCCTGCGGCGTAAGGAAAAATACTAACACAAGATTTTGGAGGGGACTTGATCGCCGTCAAGTCGTGCTCTCGCCGCTGCACCAAAATGGTGCAGGTGAGGATTAGAAGCAACGTTTGGGGCGGTGCTGGCGTTACTGTTCTTCTAGCCGCTTGCTGACCGTTGACCGCTAACCACCGGCAACTGCCCGCTGACCAGGGACTACTCTCGCTTCATCCCGCCACCGCCAACTCCTCCGGTTCCACCTCATCAAAGCGGACGGAGACAAGCTTTGAAACTCCCGGTTCTTCCATGGTCACGCCGTACATCATCTTGGCCATTTCCATGGTCTGCTTGTTGTGGGTGATGAGGATGAACTGCGTGTGCCGGCTCATGTTCTGGATCATGCGGGTGAAGCGGTCGACGTTGGACTCGTCGAGCGGCGCATCCACTTCGTCGAGCACGCAGAAGGGGCTCGGCGTGTAGCGGAAGATGGCGATGAGGAGGGCAAGAGCCACCAGTGCTTTCTCGCCACCGGAGAGCAGCAAGACGTTTTGCAGGCGCTTCCCGGGCGGCTGCGCCACGATGTCGAGGCCGCTATCGGGGTCGGACTCGTCGCTCAGTCGCATCTCGCCAACGCCGCCGCCGAAGAGCACACGGAACGATTCCGCAAAGTAGCCATTGATGGCCTTGAAGGCTTCCAGGAGCTGCTGCCGCGAGACCTGGTCGATTTCCCGGATGGCCTGCGTGGTGTCATCGATCGAGGCCAGCAAGTCCTGCCGCTGCGTCTCGAGGAAGGTGAAACGGTCCTCGGCCTCTTGCAGTTCCTCCAGCGCCATCATGTTGACGGGGCCCAGGCTTTCCAGCCGGGCTTTCAAGGCGCGTAGTTCTTCTTCCGCCCCCTGCAAGGTTTCGCCGGCCAGCGCCGTCTCCAGCGGCAATTCCGCCAGCAACTGGGTGGGTTCAGTATGCAGCTCGTCGCGGCACTGCTGGGCGTGGTGGGCGCGGTCGGATTCGGCGCGCGCCTGCGCGACCTCTGCCTCTGAGCGCTTCTCGCGACGCGTCTCGAGCTCCGCGCGCGCGCCGTCCACCAGCGGCCCTAGTTCATCGCGCCGCTGGCGGGCCGCCTGAGACTCCTGCTCCAGCCTGTGCAACTGTCCCCGCGCGCGCTCGAGCTCGAATTCGAGTTCGCTCCGGCGCGTGCGGACTGCTTCGCTTTCCTCGGCCAGGCGGCGCTGTTCCTCGCGCCAGCCCCCCATCTGTCCGGCGAGCCGCGCGGCCCGCGCGCGGACTTCCTCCGCTTGCGCCAGCAGTCTGGAATGCTCGGCTTCGCCGGCCTGGGTCCGTTCCTGGAGCGCGCTCGAGCGTGCCTGGGCCGCGGCGAGTTCCTGGGTCAGGCTGTCGAGTTGCGCGCGCAGTTCCCGCAGCAGGTTCGTGGCCTGCGCCACCTCTTCCTCGCGCCGCAACTTTTCCATTCCTGCTCCCTCCAATTGCGCGCGCAGGAGTGCCTGGCGTTCCTCAATGTTCTGCTTCTCGCCCGCCAGCGCCGAAACCTCAGACTGCAGGGTGCGCAACTGTTCGGCAGCCCGTGCGGAGGCCTCGTGTAACTGGCGGAGTTTTTCGCCGGCCACCACGGCCTTCTTCTCGGCTTCCAGTTTGGCCGCGCTCAGGTTGCGCAACTCCTGATCCAGGTTCGAGGCACGCGTCGCGGCATCCGCGAATCGCGCTTCCGTGGTGTGAACGTTCGATTCCAGTTCCGCCGTCCGGCTCTCGAGTTCCCGGAAGTCGCGGCGCAGCGCGAGCGGCCCGGCGCTCGAGCCCCGGCCGCCCGAGACCAGCCGGTGGTGGTAGTGTTCGCCGCTGGGCGTCAAGAAATGGCCTTCGGGATATGCGGCGGCCAAGCGCTCGGCTGCCGCGCCGTCTTCGACAAGGTAGGCATTCGCCAGCGCCGGCAAGGGAAGATCCCCGTTCAATCCCAGGCGCGCTTCAAAGCGCACCAGGTCGCGCAGCGCCGTCACCACTCCGTGCTCGCGGCGGGCGGGAGTATCTCCGTTCCCGTTCACCTGACCGTTTTCGCGGATATGGGTCACAAAGAAAGTTGAGCGTCCCGTCCCTTCGCTCCGCAGCAAGGAAATCCCCGAGCGGGCTTCCTCATGCCGCTCCACCACCACACAATCGAGCTCCTGCTTCAGAAATTCTTCCACCACTTCTTCGTATCCGGAAGAAACTTCGACAAAATCCGCCAGCAGGCCGAGAGGCCGGAAGGAGTGGCCGTTGATGGGAATATCGCTGGAAAGCAGGCGGCGGACACTCTCCGTGGTGTAAGCGTGACGCGCCAGGGTTTCCTCGAGCGCCTGCTTGCGCGCCGCCGCCCCCGAGAATTCCTGGCGAAGGGTCTCAAGTTCCTGGCGGAGACGGGCTTCTTCCTTGCGCGCCTGCTCGAGTGCCGCGCTGGCCCGGGCGAGCGATTGCGAAAGCGTCAGCAACTCGCTCGCGCCGCGTTCGTGCTCGGTGACAAACGCTTCCAGCTCGGAAGATAGGCGCTGATGCTCTTGTTCCGTACGCGCCCTTTCCGCTTGCGCGCGCGCCGCTTGCCGGTCGAGCGCCAGGCCCATTTCCTCCGCCTGGACGAGCTGGTTGCGAAGCTCCGCTCCCTGGCTCACCGCCTCCAGAAGCGCCTCGCGACGGCTTTCCGCCTCTTTCTCGCTTGCCGAGAGCCGCGCTGCAAGCTCTTCCTTCTGTGCCGACAACCTTCCGGCAGCTTCCTGCGCGGCAGCCCATTCCTGCCGCAGCAGGTCAAGGCGGCCCGCGCTCCCGGCAGCTTGCTGTTCCAGCGCGCCAAGCTGCGCCTGGAGCTGCTCGATTTCCCGCGCGGCGTCAGCGGCCCGGGACTCCAGACCCACTCTCTGCTGCTCCACCTGCTCGATGCGCGAGGTGAGGCGCTGCTTCTCGAGGTCCCCCTGCGCCAGACGTTCACGCAACTCGATTAACCGGCCTTCCAGTTCCTCATGGCGACGCGTTTCAACCTTCTGCTCGCGCTCGAGGCCTTCCAGTTCCTGCGCCGCCGCGGCGCACTCCGCCTGGAGGGTGGCCAGCTCCGCGCGCAGCCGCAGGCATTCGGCATCGAGGGTGATCAGGCGCGAGATCAGGACCACCTTCAGGCGCCCGCGCAGCTCCTCATGCAGTTCTTTGTAGCGCCGGGCCTTGGAGGCCTGCCGCTTCAGCGAGTTCACTTGCTTGGTGACTTCCTCCAGGATGTCGGTGATGCGCGAGAGGTTCAGCCGCGAGGATTCCAGTTTCGCTTCCGCCAGGCGCTTGCGCGTCTTGAACTTCGATACGCCCGCAGCCTCTTCCAGGATCAGCCGGCGGTCGGAGGGTTTGGAGCTGAGGATCTGGCCGATGCGCCCTTGCTCGATGATGGCGTAGGATTCCGGCCCCAGCCCCGTCCCCATGAACAGGTCCTGGATGTCGCGCAACCGGCAGATATCGCCGTTAATCAAGTACTCGCTTTCGCCGGAGCGGAAAAGGCGCCGCGTTACCGTAATCTCGCCCGCGCGGTGCTTCAGCTTGGCAGGGCGCGCGGCCACCGTCCCGTTGCCATTGTTTCCGGCATCGACGTGGATTTCCGCTGAGTCGGTGCCAGCAAGCGCGGTCTCTTCGCTCTCTTCTTCCGCCTCCGGAGTCTCGGCCTCGATGTACTCCGGGTCGATGAGGGTCAGACTGACTTCCGCCATGCTGGTGGGCGGCCGCGTGCCTGTGCCATTGAAGATGACGTCGGCCATGCGCTCGCCGCGCAACAGCCGCGCGCTCTGTTCACCAAGAACCCAGGTGATGGCGTCGGACAAGTTCGATTTGCCGCAGCCGTTCGGCCCGACGATGGCCGCGGTCCCGTCCGCGAACTCCAGACGGGTGCGGTCCGCGAAGGACTTAAACCCGAGTAGCTCGAGCCTTTTCAGTTTATACAAGGCGGTCCCTCCCGCTCAGGCCCCTGGCATCCTGCGAAGTTGAGGTGATACACGATTTGGACCCAGTAGCTTGACTGGAGTCTTGAGAGAGTTGCAGGAACGGCCGCCGGAGAGCTTCCGACTGGAACTGTGGCGTTTGCGATGAAGGACACGGCCCTCCTCACCCTGCTCCTTGACCCAGTCCTCCGCCCCGACGCGTGCGGTAGGCTGACGCGAGAATCCCCGAAACTCTGTGATTATGTAGCACGAACCTCGCCGGATGTAAAGCGAAAACCACAATATCATGGGCTTTTGTCAAGCGCGGCCCTAAATATGGGGGTATGCGCTTTGTCCTCGGGGCGCCTACGGCCGCCCGCGGGTCTTGGCAGGGGAGCGCTTGGCGCTCCTGCTTGGTTTCGGGCTTCGCGCTCCCGTATCTGATGTGGGGTGATATCGAGGTCTTGCCGCGTAAAACAACAACGAAAACAGGAGCCCGGAGGAGTCAGTCTCCCAACTACGTTTTTCGTGCTGTAGCGGCGCTCGGCGCCTGCCCGCCTTGGCGGGAGCGCCGAGATGTAGAGACGGCCCGGTGGGCCGTCTCCAAAGGCGAGACGTTCCAACGGAACGTCTCTTCGCCGGTCATCCATCCCGCAACAGTGGGAGGACAGGTAGACCGCCGCTACAATTGGAGTTTTGAGACAGCCCGGAGGGCTCCCCTGCCTAATTCGGGTCGAATCGATTGTTATTGGGGTTTCCAGCGCAGGACGGGCTTGCGCGCGGCGCTCACCTCGTCGAGGCGAGTGAGGCGGGTCGTGTGGGGAGCATGAAGCACGAATTGCGGGTCTTCCTCGATCTCCTGGGCGATGGAGCGAAGCGCCTGGATGAACTGGTCGAGTTCCGCCTTGCCGGCGCTTTCGGTGGGTTCGATCATCATGGCGCCCGATACAATCAACGGAAAGGCGGTGGTGTAAGGGTGGAAGCCGTAATCGATGAGCCGCTTGGCGATGTCCATGGTGCGGACCCCGCGAGGCGGGGCAGCCTGGCGCCGGTCCGAAAACACGCACTCGTGCATGCAAGGCTTGTCGTAAGGAAGATCGTAAACATCTTTCAACTGGCTTCGGAGGTAGTTGGCGTTCAGCACAGCGTCTTCCGTTGCTTGGCGCAGCCCCTCGGGACCGTTCGCCAGGATGTAAGCGAGGGCGCGCACCACCATGCCGAAGTTGCCGTAGAAGGCGCGGACGCGGCCGATGCTTTTGGGCCGGTCATAATTCAAGCGATATGTCCCGTCCTCGGCGCGCTCCACGACGGGCAGAGGAAGGAAGGGTTCCAGAATTTTCTTGACTGCCACAGGCCCTGAGCCGGGACCGCCGCCACCATGCGGGGTGGAAAAAGTCTTGTGCAGGTTCAGGTGCATCACGTCCACGCCAAACGCCGCAGGTCTGGCGACGCCCATCAGCGCGTTCATGTTGGCGCCGTCCATGTAGACGAGACCGCCCCTCGCGTGCACCAGCTCCGTAATCTCCCGGATTTGTGACTCGAAGATTCCCAGCGTATTGGGATTAGTGAGCATCAGCCCCGCAACTTCTTCGCTCATGGCGCGGCCGAGTTCCGCCATGTCCACGCAGCCATCTGCGTTGGACTTGATGTTCCGCACCTTGTAGCCCGAGGTGGTGACGCTGGCGGGGTTCGTCCCGTGGGCGGAATCCGGGACCAAGATGTACTGGCGCGGGTTACCGCGGTCGGCCAGGCAAGCACGGATCATCAGGATGCCGGTCAGCTCGCCCTGGGCGCCCGCCGCCGGCTGGAGCGAAGCAGCATCCATGCCGGTGATTTCCTTCAAACATTGCGCTGTCTCATGGAGGACTCTCAAGCATCCCTGCACCAGAGATTCCGGCGCGTAGGGGTGGTCCGTCGCCAGACCCTCCAGGCGCGCCACTGTCTCGTTGATGCGTGGGTTGTATTTCATGGTGCAGGAGCCCAGCGGATAGAGGCCCGTGTCCACTCCGTAGTTCCAGGTAGAGAGCCGCGTGAAGTGGCGAATCACTTCCAGTTCGGAGACTTCCGGGAACCCTTCAACATCGCCGCGAAGGAATTCCGCGCCCAAGACTTGCTCCGGGGAAGCGGCAGGCACATCGAGGGGAGGAAGGTCAACGCCGGACTTGCCCGGCGAACTCCGCTCAAAGATCACATCTTCGTTGCGAGTGACATGCGGCCGTGCTTCGCGGATGCGATTTTCCATAATCTTCTTGAAGGAGCGAAGCTTGTGTTCGCCCTTTCTGACTAGGGCTGGCAGAGCGGCCTACCTCTACCTGTTTTTCCCCGCCGCCGTCGAATCTACCTCGGCAGCGTGCGTCGCGAGCCCGGGGCTGCCCGCGGAGCGGCGATAAACCTCGACCATGCGGTCGATCGCGGCCTTGCTCGTCGTTTCCGTGACACAGACCAGCAGGTGGTTCTTGAGTTCCGGGTAGAACCGCGCGAGGTGCAGGCCGCCGATGATTTTTTCTTTCAGCAATTCCGCGAGCAGGCCTTCCGCGCTCTGGGGAGCCTTGACGACGAACTCGTTGAAGTGCGGGCCCGTGAACGGAGTCTCAACTCCCGGAATGGCGCGGAGTTGCCGGGCGGCATAGTGCGCCTTGGAGAGGTTCTGTTCTGCCAGCGCCTTCAGTCCCTTCTTCCCCAGCAGGCAGAGATGGATGGTGGCGGCCAGAGCGCAGAGCGACTGGTTGGTGCAGATGTTGGATGTTGCCTTCTCCCGCCGGATGTGCTGCTCGCGCGTCGCCAGGGTCAACACAAACCCGCGCCGGCCCTCGCTATCCACCGTCTGCCCAATCAACCGGCCGGGCATCTGCCGCACGAACTTCTCCTTTGCCGCGAGAAAACCGGCATACGGACCACCAAACGACACCGGGTTCCCGAACGACTGCGTCTCGCCGCAAACGATATCGGCATCGCCCGGTGGCTTCACAATGCCAAGGGAGAGTGGCTCGGTGACGGAGACCACCAGCAGCGCTCCCTGGCGGTGAGCGAGCTCCGCGATGGGCTGGGTGCGCTCGAGCGTCCCAAAGAAATTCGGTGATTGGATGACCACCGCAGCGGTTTCGGCATTGACCGCTGATGGCAGTTTTTCCAGGTCGACTTGCCCCGTAGCCGAGTAGGGAACCTCGGCCAGCGCAAAACCCTGGTGCCGCACGTAGGTTTCGAGCACCTGGCGGTGTTCGGGGTGGACGGTACGCGCCAGCACCACCCGGTGGCGCTTCGAAACGCGCAGCGCCATCAGCACCGCTTCCAGGGTAGCCGTCGAGCCATCGTAGAGCGAGGCGTTGGCCACGTCCATGCCGGTCAGTTGGGTCATGAGCGTCTGAAACTCGAACATCGCCTGCAAGGTGCCCTGGGCGATTTCCGCCTGGTAAGGGGTGTAAGCGGTGAAGAACTCTCCGCGCGAGAGGAGCGCGTCAATCGCCACCGGCCGGTAATGCGCATAGGCGCCCGCGCCCAGCAGCGAGGTGTATTCCCGGCTGCTCTGGCCGGCCATCTCGCGGAAGAACTCCAGGAGTTCTTGCTCGGAGAGCGGGCCGGGAAGGTTCAGACGGCCCCGCAGCCGCAGTTCTTCGGGAATCTGCGCGAACAGCTCTTCAATGGATTGGCGCCCCGCGGCCTTGAGCATTTCGGCGCGGTCGGAGGGAGAGTTGGGCAGGTAACGCATCAGTGGGCTTTTTCCTGTTTGATGTGCGCCTCATATTCATCGGCGGTCATCAGCTTCTCGATTTCCCTCCGGTCCGCCAGCCGCACGCGGATCAACCAGGCCTCGCCGTGGGGATCGGCGTTGAGCATCTCGGGGTTGTTCTGGAGCTTCTCATTCACCGCGGTCACCTCGCCGGTCACGGGCGCGTAAATGTCGGAGACCGCTTTGACGGACTCCACCGTCCCCAAAGATTCGTTGGCGGTGACCTGCTCGCCGGGCTTGGGCAGCTCGACAAATACGATGTCACCCAGTTCTTTCTGGGCGTAGTCCGTGATGCCGATGGTCCCGATCGATTCGTCCACGCGGATCCATTCGTGCTCTTTGCTGTAGAGGAATTCTTGAGGGTACATAAACGGTTATGCTCCGATCAGACAGTCTGGGCGAGGTCGCCTTACCGCGCGACTCGGCTTAGAAAACGAAAAAGTCTGAAGTCTGAAGGCTGCAAGGTGTCACCTACGATACTTCGTACTTTATCCTTCACACTCTACCCTTCACACTTGTTCTATCTCCTATTTCGGGCGTCTATAAAAAGGCAGCGAGACCTGTCGCGCCGGCACTTGCTTCCCGCGGATCTCAATTGGCATCTCCCGGCCCAGCTCGGCAAAATTGGACGGCACGTAGGCCATGCCGATATTTTTTTTCAAGAACGGCGCGTAGGAGCCGCTAGTGACCTGGCCCACCACCTGGCCATCCATCCACACGGGATAGCCGTCACGGCCGATGCCGCGGTCCAGCATTTCGAATCCCACCAGTTTCTTGCGCGTCCCTCGCTCGCGCTGTTCGAGGAGCGCCTCTCGGCCGAGGAACTCGCTTTTCTCGAGTTTGCAAATCCAGTCCAGGTTGGCCTCGAGCAACGTTGTCCCCTCGTCCAGCTCGTGGCCGTATAACGGGAAAGCTGCTTCCAGGCGCAAGGTGTTGCGCGCGCCCAGCCCCGCCGGAAACATTCCTTCCGGTCTGCCGGCTTCGAGAAGTCTGCTCCAGACTCGCTGCGACTCGGAGGGAGGAAAATAGAACTCAAAACCGTCTTCTCCGGTGTACCCTGTGCGGGCCAGAGTTCCCTCCACGCCGCAGCAAGTGGCATGGCAGAACCAGTAGGAGCGGAGACCGGCTAAATCCGCCTTCGTGACCTTCGCCAGGATATCTTTCGCGCGCGGTCCCTGGAGCGCAAGCTGGGAGTAGTCGGCGGAGACGTTGCGGACCTCGGCGCCGTAAGCATTGTGCCGGACAATCCAATCAAAATCCTTGTCCGTATTGGCGGCATTCGCGCAGACCAGGTAGCAGTCTGCGCGCAGCCGATGAATCAGGCAATCATCCACCGCGCTTCCCTGGGGATACATCAGGGCGGTGTACTGGGCCTGGTTATCCTGGAGGCGGGAGACGTCGTTCGAGGTCAGGTGCTGGAGCAAGGCCAGCGCCTGCGGGCCCCGAACCTCGATCTTGCCCATGTGGCTCACGTCGAACAGGCCGGCAGCCGTGCGCACCGCCAGATGCTCCTGTAGGATGCCGGAATACTCCAGCGGCATCTCCCAGCCCCCAAACTCCACCATCTTGGCGCCCGCTGCCTTGTGAATGGGATTTAGCGCCGTGCGCTTCAGCGCGGCTCCGACGGGTGTGGCCAAACGAACTCCCTAAGGTCTGAATCGTTGCGAAGCAAGGAAAGCCAAGCTAACATAGTCGCCGCGAACCGGTCAAGGTAAGCGGGATGATGGTGGTGGGGTATTTTGACTTGAAGGGTTTAGGTAGATTTCGGGAGATTCAAAATCTCAAGGACTGATTGGACTTCTTGCTGCGTAAGCAATTTGGAGTTCTTTACAGCGTCCCGTATCTTATATAGGTACTTCATCCCCAGTTTCCCTTTGTGGTCAACGAGACCGCGCGAATAACCGTCGTCCAGCTTCTCTTTGTCCAGCTTTTCCAAAGTAAAACATTGGATAAAGCTTTCCTGAGGTAGAAAGTGAACCGCGCCCTTAAGGACGGTAACAAGCTCGTCACGAAAGGAAGGGTGTTCACGATACTTCTGTTGTGAGGAAATGAGAAAGACCAAAACGGATGAGTGTTGCTCTACACCCAATACCAAGCAATATTTGTTCTTGGGAGGGTGACCGCGAGTTGAAAAACCTTTGATGTGTAAAACGGAGCCCTGCGATAAATCTAGCTCCTTACCGTTCGGCACGAAATTGACCCAGCAAGTCTCTCGTTTCTTGTTCGGATTCGGTCAGTTCTCTGAGAGGATCAGAACTGGGCTTCCCCTCAAAAAAAAGCTCGTAATCCATCAACCCTGAGGGACCTGCCTTGATCCAGCTCGGTTCTTTGTGGGATAACTTCATAAGCTCCATTGCACTCAGATGGCCGTAATGGGCGCAAGTCCCCTCCATAATCTCAATGTCGGACTTCGAGAAGACTTTCCTGTCCGGATTTCGTTTCGGAAATATGTTCATGCCGACCACTGAAACATATTTCTCAAGCAGAGCGATTTCCGCTGAGTCTGAGTTACCCTTTAGGATGTCAAAACCTCTGGTAGGAACTGGTCCGTAGGGTAGCTTGTAATACTGGTCGCCAATTATCGGCCTGCCGTACCTAAGAAGATGCTCCTTATCGGCGTAAAAAAGAAGCTTGCACAGTTTGAGTTTAGTCATACCGGGACATTTCAAGGCAAAATATGCCACCGCGTTGACGAACTTATCGGCGCTGAATCTGAAGCTAATAGTTTTGGCCATTTCTTCGCCTTGCTTCCTAAAGACATTCTACCACGTCCTACCGAGACAAACTCGAGTTTCATTAGATGCCCGAATTCAACATCTCGTCTACTGTCCAAACGTGACCTGTCACGGTCGCTGCCATCGCTGGGTTACTCTCAGCGATCCGTGAACCCGAACGAAATTGTAGTGCGCGAAGTAGAGCCACAGGGCAGCCTCCAAATTCTCCACCTTCTTTGAGAAGCCGTTCGTTAGCCTCGTCAAGCGCCGTAGAAATGTCCGGCAGTTGAGATTGTTCCGCTCCGCATAGCTAGTCGAGATGTGCCAGGGATCGGGACGGCCTGAGACGGGTTTTGGTCGCGCTCCCGAAAGTTCTAACCGCCCATCGACTTCTTCGTAGCTCTTGATGAGCATCCCGTAATCAACGTCCGCTCCAAAGGCTCGCTCGACTCCCCAAATGTACGAGCGCAGCCCGTCACTCGTAATCTGAGGTCTGGTCGTAAGACGAGATGCGAGGTCCGTCATAAGCCGTTCGGCGGCAGGAAGCCCGCGGTCGGGACTGACAACGAAGGTCGGGACCAATTTCATCTCCGCTTCTAGATCATGATATTGAAGAGCTGCGAGGGCATTATAACTCCTGGATGCACAAGAACTTTTGAGCCCCATTACATTTGGAGTGGAGAAGTAAAGGACTCCCCGGGGGTTCCCACCGCAGGGATTGATTCTGCCCCCCTCCAGGGCGGACAATGGGTGAGAGCCGAAGGGTGCTTCACCCCGGCCGATGAGAGGTGTGGGTCTCATGGCCTCTAAAGAATTCCGCTGCCTGGTTTGCGACCAGCCCGAGGAGCGCTGCACCTGCCACAAGTATTGCGCGCTCTGCCACTCGGATTTTGGCGTGCGTCTCACCGAGGATGGCCAGTACTACTGCAACGACTGCCGCGAGGCCTGCGACTACAAGAGTCAGGACCAGGTCTAGAAGCGTTTCGAGATCCTGAGCCTTGGCCGGCCGCAGAGAGTGTGTGTCCTTAGCGAGCGAGGTTTTGATCCCGCCGCTGGACCTCCGCCGAACAGCCTGCGGAGCATACCTCTCATGCGGCTCCCCGCACCCCGACCTGGGAGTATCGGCCCAACGCCCGTCTCTCACTTTCCTCCACGAACTTCTGGAATGCCTTCCGGTTGCCGCAGGGTAACTTTGATGTTGACCTGGCGGGGCTCCAGGTGAGTTACGCCTTCACGCGGTCCTTGAACGCCACAACCTTCGTACAGGTCAACACTGCCGGACGCGAAGCCGCCACAGCGTGAATTTCCGCGTTCGCTACACCTGCCGGCCCGAGAGCGGCCTCTGCGTTATCTACAACGTTGGGAGCCGCTTCCAGAGCCTGGCGGCGGAGAACCCCGTCGCCTTGCGGGAGCAGCGCTTTGCCGTCAAACTGACCTATTCCTTTTCTTCGTAGCGGCGGCCTCTGCCCGCCGTTAAGATGAGGCGCGGAGAGCGCCGCTTGATCCGCCAGACCACGATGACTTGGTGAGCACCTTGCCATCGGCTGGCTTGGCAACCCCAACCGGCCGTTCCCTGCCCACAAGCCCCATTGCTTTTAGGCGGGCTGCGCCTGTACCATCGAGGTGGGAATCTGAAACATTCCTGCGAGGAGAGTGATGTGCCCGCGGTTGTGGAGCATGCCCTCACACCGCTCACGACCTTATGAGAATTGCTATTTCCAGCCACCCGAGTTTGCTTCATATCCTGCGGGGTGTGGTAAGATGGCGCGTACAGGAGGCTGGTTTCTCACCCTCCGACGCGGAAGGTCTGGCCATGGCCATTGACGAAGCGGCCACCAACGTCATCCGACATACTTACTCGAACCGCCCGGACGCCAAGCTGTCGCTGGACATCCAGACCTTTCCGGATCGCGTCGAATTCGCTCTGGAGGATGCCGGACCCAAGGTACGGGCCGAGGATATTCGCCCCCGGCCCCTGGACGACCTCCGCCCGGGCGGCCTGGGAACGTACTTTATCAACTGTTTCATGGACGAGGCTTACTACGACGAGAATTTTGCCGAGGGGAATCGGCTCAGATTGCTCAAGTATCTTCCCGGAAAGGGTTCCCCCAATCATGAAGGTCCAAGTCAGGAACGCAGATAATCTTTCCATCATCGATTGCTCGGGTGACGTGGATCTGTATACCTCTCCCCGCCTGCGCGAGGCCCTGCTGAACGAGCTCCAATCAGGGGTTCCCAGCGTTTTGCTGAACATGAGCGAGGTGAGCTACATCGACAGTTCCGGCATCGCCACGCTCGTCGAGGGTTTGCAGCTCTCGCGGCAGACCCGCACGCGTTTCGGCCTGTTCGGCCTGCGCAGCAACGCGCGCTCCGTCCTGGAACTGGCGCGCCTTCACAAAGTCTTCAACATTTTTGCAGATGAGCAAGAAGCCCTGGAGAAGATTGCGACGGTCCAACCCTTCGGCGGGCTTTAAGCAAGCAACCTCTGAATCCCATCTGGACGGGTCATGACGGGCGTTCTGGCCTTCATCGGTCGCAGCACCTTGGCACTGTTGCGCTACAGCAGCGGCCTCTATGACCTCACCCGGCAGGCGGCTTATTGGACCTTCGTCGCTCCCTTCAAGGGGCGTCCTCTCAAGTGGCGCAGCGCCCTCCACCAGATGGTGCTCGCTGGCGTCGACTCGGTTCCCATTGTTTCCCTCATTTCCTTTTTCCTCGGTCTGGTCCTGGCGCTGCAGGGCGCCTACCAGCTACAGAAGTTCGGCGCCAGCTACTACGTCACGGCCCTGGTGGGCGTCTCGATGACGCGCGAGTTGGGCCCGCTCATCACCGCCATCGTCATCGCGGGGCGGTCGGGCTCGGCGTTCGCGGCCGAAATCGGCACCATGAAGGTCTCCGAGGAAATTGACGCCCTCGAGGCCATGGGCTTGAACAGCGTCCGCTACCTGGTGGTGCCCAAGTACGTTGCCCTGCTCATCATGATGCCCTGCCTCACGTTGCTTTCCGACCTGGCGGGCATCCTGGGGGGCGGCGTCTTCGAGGTCTATCAATTGGACCAGACCTTTCCCATGTTCGTGCTTGCCACCCGCGACGCCCTCGTCATGCGTGACATCTCCACCGGCCTGGTCAAAAGCCTGGTCTTTGGCCTCATCATCACCAAGGTCGGTTGCTACGAGGGCTTTTCGGTGCGCGGCGGCGCCGAGGGAGTGGGCAAGGCCACCACCTCCTCTGTGGTCGTTTCCATCTTCCTCATTATTTTTGCGGACGTGATCTTCACCGCCTTGTTCTATTATACGGACTAGCCATGGCTCACGACTTCCAGGGCCCCATGATTCGCGTGGTCGACCTGATCACCTACTACGGAGAGCGCCGCATCCTGAACCACGTCAACCTGGAGATTCCGGCCGGCGAGACCATGGTCATCCTGGGCGGCAGCGGCACCGGGAAGAGCACCCTGCTGCGCCACATCATCCGCCTCGAGCAGCCGACTTCCGGCCATGTCTTCATCAAGAACCATGATGTTTGCCATATGCCCGAAGACCGCTTCAACCTCCTCCGCCCCAAGATCGGGATGCTGTTCCAGAGCGCCGCGCTCTTCAACTCCATGACTATCGAGGAGAACGTGGCGTTGCCGCTTCGCGAGCTGACCCAGCTCGAGGACTCAACCATCCGCATCATGACCCGCATCAAGCTGGAACTGGTGGGCCTGGCGGGCATTGAGAATTACATGCCCTCGGAGCTCAGCGGCGGCATGAAGAAACGCGCGGGACTGGCGCGCGCGCTGGCCATGGACCCGGAAATCCTGCTCTTCGATGAGCCCTCCGCGGGACTTGATCCCATCACCGCCGCGGGGATTGATGCCCTGATCCTCAAGCTGAAGATGGCTTTCCGCATGGCCATCGTGGTGGTCACGCATGAAATGGCCAGCGCTTTTATGATTGCCGACCGCATCACAGTGATGGACCGCGGGGAAGTGATCGCCCTGGGCACCCCGGAGGAAATCAAGAAGAACCCGCACCCCCGCGTGCAGCAGTTCTTGAACCGGACGCCCGAGGATGAAACCCTGGATGCGCAGGCCTACCTGCGCTCCATTACCCAATCTGAGATGTAGCGCAAGGTCCGCCCTTTGACCTGCCGTGGCGGGCGGCTTGTGGAGTCTGTTTCTTTTGCGTCTGCGGCGTGACGGAACCGCCGCCCGCATTTCCTTTGAAGCGAGGCATGACCATGGCACGCAGCCAAGAAGAAATCAAAGTCGGAGTGATGGTGATTGTGGCCGGAATCCTGTTTCTGACCGCCCTGGTGTTCGTGGGCGGGGTCAACCTGTTCCACAAGAAGAAAGTCACGTACACCACCTACTTCAAATTTGCGGGAGGGCTGGAGCCCGGCGCCTTCGTCCGCTTCGGCGGGCTCAAGGTGGGCACCGTCCGGGCTGCCAAGATTGACCCGGACGACTCCACGCGCATCCGCGTGACGCTTCAGTTGGCCGATGGCACCCCCGTCCGCGCGAACTCCAAGGCGCGCGTTTCCACCCTGGGCTTCCTGGGTGAGAACTACGTGGAGGTTTCCCCGGGCAGCCGCGACGCGGCGCTGCTGCCTGCCGGGAGCGAAATCCCCGCCGTGGAGATCGTCCAACTGGCCGATGTCTTCAACAACGTGAACAACATCACCCTCAACGCCAACAAGCTGGTGAACGACCTGGATGACCGCCTCCTGGTGCTCTCCGACAACGCTAACCAGCTCATCAACAGCATGAACTCCACCCTCAGTCCCGAGAACCGCGTGCATTTCAACCAGGTCATTGCCAATGCGGACGCCCTGCTGGCCGAATCGCGCCCGCGTGTTGCCAAGACGCTGGACAACCTCGAATCCGCCAGTCAGAAGCTCACTCCCACTATTGACCGGACCGACGCCACCATCGCCAGGGCCAATAACCTGGTCGGAAACATCAATGCGGTGGTCGAAGAAAACCGTAAGGAAATCCACGACGCCCTGCTCCAGTTGCGGACCGCTCTGCTGGACGCGCAGAAGACGATGGCGACCGTCAACGACACGCTGGACAGCAACCGCGCCAACCTGGATGAGACCTTGGAAAACATCCGCATCAGCAGCGAGAATCTGAAAGAATTCACCGACACGGTCAAGCAGCGTCCGTACAGCCTGATTCGTATCAAGACCCAGAAAGACCGCATCCCCCCCATCGGCAAGTAACGCCAGCCTCTGGCCGGTATGGGGAAGTGTAGGAACGAACCGGCGCTCGCCCGCCGGGGCCGGTGTTCCCCCGGCGCGCATAACCCTGCCCCCGCGCGTCAACCTCGCGCCTTTCGCAACGTTTCCGGTTAAGATGCTGGCCGCGATGGAATCACATCTTGTCGTGGCTTTTTCTGATAGGGGAGCCCTCGGGGCTCCCGCGCAAAGCTGGCCTGTCCCGATGAAGCCGAGAAAGCCTCCCCTATCTCGCGAACCGCTGCGGGCGAGGCTAGCGCGGAACGTTGACTTATCACCCGGGTCAACGAAAGACACATGTTGCCCCGTGGGGAGGGCGGAAGGCAGATGAAAAGAGATTTAGTGTTGCTCTCTTTTGCTCTCGTCTTGTGTGTTGCGATTTTGTCATCCCCGGATGGCGCCGCGCGAGATTACTACATCAGTCCCGCGGGCGACGACCACAACCCTGGTACATCGCCTTCTAACGCTTGGCAGACGATATCCAAAGTCAATTCCTGGGACTTCAAACCCGGCGACCGCATCCTTTTTCAGGGGGGCCAGACCCTTGCGGGCAACCTAGTGTTCACGGCAAAGGACGCAGGGACTTCGCGTAATCCTGTGACCGTGGGCTCTTATGGCGAGAGGCGGGCGACGATCCGCGCGGGCAACGGCACGGGCATCCTGGTTGAGAACGCGGGCGGGTTCAGCGTCCGCGATCTGGTGGTCGTCGGAGAGGATCGAATCACCAACAAAGGGAGCGGCATCTGGATTGCTAACCGACTTCCGGGCGCGGTAAAGCTCGACTACGTTCGCATCGACAACGTGGACGTGAGCCGCTTTGGCAGCTGCGGCATCTTGGTGGGAGGTGATCCTGCGGACGGCAGCAAAAGTGGCTTCAACGATGTGCGGATCACGCGGGCCGTGGCTCACGACAACGCCTACTTCGGAATCTACATTACCGGGAAATGGGATCCGGCGGCCACCGCCTACGCCAATACGAACGTGTACATCGGCCACTGCCAGGTGTACGACAACCCCGGCGACCCCAAGTACCTTGAAAACCACTCCGGCAACGGCATCCTCCTGGAGGATGTGGAGGGCGGCATGATTGAGCGCTCGGTCGCTTACAACAACGGCTGGCTGTGCAACTGCCCCGCCGGTGGCCCGGTCGGTATCTGGTCCGGCGTGGCCAACCGCGTCACCATCCAGTACTGCGAGTCGTACAACAATCGCACCGGCCAGAGCGTCGATGGAGGCGGCTTCGATTTCGACGGCGGCGTCACCAACTCGGTGATGCAGTACAACTACAGCCACGGTAACAACGGGGCAGGCTACCTCTTATATACTTACAAGGGGTCGCCACAAACCTTTCGCAACAACGTCCTCCGCTACTGCATCAGCGAGAATGACGGACGCAGGCACGGCTATGCGGGGATTTTCGTCGGCAACGATGGCAGCGGCGTGAGCGACTTGGAGATTTACCACAACACTGTTTACATCAGCCCGGCCGCCGATGGCGGCGTCCCCAAAGTGGTCCTGGTCTATGGCACCACCAACGTGCATTTCCGTAACAACATCTTCCTGACCGCGGGCGGAGTTCCACTGGTGGAGGCGCGGGCGGAACAGAAAGGGCTGGTGTTTCAGGGAAACGATTACTGGCCCAGCCCCGGCAGGGGGGGCACGTTCTGCATAAAATGGGCGGGCGCCAGTTTCGGCAGCTTGGACGCATGGCGTGCGGCCACGGGCCAAGAGAAGAACGGTACGGCCAACACCGGTTTGAGCGTCGATCCGCAGCTCGCGGACTCCGGAAAGGGCGTCATCATCGGCAACCCCGATTTGCTAAACGCGCTTGCCGCTTACAAGCTGCTACCAGGTTCGCCGATGATCGGTGCCGGCTTGGACTTGCGGCGGCTCTTCCGTATCGATCCCGGCCCGAACGATTTCTATGGCACCACTCTCGCCCAAACCGGAGCTACTGCCATCGGCGCGCACCAGGGACATTGATGGTCAACCAGCGGCCAGGCGGGGGGCAGGCCGGCATCCCGCTGGTGAAAGAGTGGGGGCGCACGCCGTTCGCCCCTACCGCGGCTGGGACTCGCGAAGCGCTTTGCGCAGCGCGGCGCGGACACGGGCCGAGGGACGAGGCACTTGACGCACACGGTACTGACGGCAGGCTTGGATGGTGGTTTTCAGGCTTTCGAGGTAGGCGAGGCAGGGCTTGCAACCCTTCAGGTGGCGTTCGAGTTCTCGGCAGTTCTTCGCCGGCAATTCGCCGTCCAGGTATTCCGAGAGTGTGGCGAAGATTTGTTTGCACCGTCGGACAGGCATGGTATATGAACCACCAGGGAACCAACGGAGGTCAGGCTGCCGGCATTTCTGGCCAGATCCTGCCAGAGTAGTTCACATGAAAACTGAGGTGCGAAATGATTCAAGGTAAACTGCGCTTAGCAACGGTCGAGGGCGAGGGCAGGCAATTCGTGGCGGAATCGGGCACCGGCCACGCTGTCGTGATGGACGATGCCGACGGCCACACGGGCCCCAAGCCCATCGAGTTGGCTCTGCTGGCGCTGGGTGGCTGCACGGCTTTCGACGTCATCAGCATCCTGCGCAAGAAGCGGCAGAAGGTGACGGGATACGAGATCGAGCTGAGCGCCGAACAGCATGAGGAGCCGCCCGCCTACTTCACGCACGTCCAGATCAAGCACCGCCTGCGCGGCCAGATCGACCCCGAAGCCGTCAAGCGGGCCATCCACCTTTCCGAAACCAAGTATTGCTCGGTGGGCGCCATGATTTCTAAAACCGCCAAGATAGAGGCGACCTTCGAAATCATCCCCGAGGCACTTCCGGAAACTCCCGTTGAGGCAGCGTAATGAGGAGAATTATCCCGCTCATCACCTTCTTCTTTACCACCGCGATGTATGCCCCACCCCGCGCGGGCACGCCCTTTGCGGGTAGCAGGAAAGTGCTTTGACTGGGGTTGGAGCACGTGATACTTTCGGGCCGATTTCGGGCGTTGCGCGCTTCGATCTCGCGGAACGTCCCGAGCGGGCCCGATGATTTCAATTGTCATTCCCACTTACAACGAAGCGGCCGTCATTGAGGAGACGTTACGGCGCGCCTCCGCTGCCCTGCGGGGCACGGGCGAGGACTTCGAGCTGATTGTTGTGGATGACTCGAGCGCCGACGGCACGGCGGAGCGCGCCGAGTCCCTCGCCGGAGAGTTGCCGGTGCGCGTCCTGCGCCGTCCCGGGCGGCTGGGACTGGCCACGGCGGTGCTGGACGGCTGGGCGGCCGCGCGCGGCAGAATCCTGGGAGTGATGGATGCTGACCTCCAACACCCTCCCGAGGTCCTCCGTGCGCTCGTTGCCGCGCTTCGCCAGAACAATGCTGACTTGGCCATCGCCAGCCGGTATGTGAGCGGAGGCGGCAGCTCCGACTGGACTTGGCGGCGCCGCGCCATTTCCCGCAGCGCCACCCACCTGGCCGCTACCGTGCTGCCCCTGACGCTGGCGACTGTCGGGGATCCCATGTCGGGGATGTTCCTGGTCCGCTCCGCGGCGCTCGAAGGCGCCCAACTCAATCCACTGGGTTACAAAATCCTGCTGGAAGTTCTTGCCAAGGCGCGATATCGCATTCTGGTCGAAGTGCCGTACATCTTCCTGGAACGCGGGCACGGCAGCTCTAAACTCGGCCCGCGCCAATACTTCGAGTATCTCCTGCACCTTGCCAGGCTGGCGGTGGCGACGGGCCAGCTTCGCCGCTGGTTCCAATATGGAATGGTGGGGCTTAGCGGCGCGCTGGTTGATCTTGCCCTGCTCTACGCGCTGGTTCGACGCGCCGGATGGCGTCCGCTCGCAGCCTTACCGGTGGCGATCCAGATGGCGCTCCTCAGCAACTTCCTCTGGAATGAATCTCTGACCTTCCGCTCGGGCCTTCCTTACGGCCCTCGCGGCGGAGTTCTCGCGCGTCTGCTCCGCTACGAATGGGTGTGTTTTCCTGCGGCCCTGCTGAATGCCCTCGTGACCCTGCTTCTGATTCATCAGGGTGCGGGGGTGCTGGTGGCGGCAGCCTCAGGTGTTGCCGCTGGCGGCGTATACAACTTCCTCTTCAACATCCCGGCAATCTGGAGGACGTGGGGCAGGGAATCTTCCGGCGCGTAACCGTGCTTCCCGTGACGGCTCCTTTCTGTGGTAGCATCCCCGGCTTCCCCTCGACCCAGCGCGTTGAGCGGGACTGACCAAGTCCAGGGTACTTGGCCTGCGCAGCCCGCCCGCTGGAGGGGCACAGAACCCAAATGCCTGAAGGCCCAAGCAGCTCGCTCCCGTCCACGGCTCCCCAGCGGTCGCGGGTATGGCTATGGGCAGCTTTGAGCTTGGTTTCCCTTCGCGCTATTCCCAACCTGAGTTTTCCCATCGGACGCGATCAGGCAACCTACTGTTTGATTGGTCAGGGCTTGCTCCAGGGCCAGCGCCTTTATCGCGATCTCTGGGACAACAAGCCGCCGGGGATTTTCTATATTTACGCGCTGATCGTGAAACTTTTCGGCCCGGTGATGTGGTCCGTGGGATTGGTGGACCTTCTCTGGCTCCTGGTTGTCTCTTACTGCGTTTTTCGCTTTGCGCGGCGTTCCCTGGGCGCCCCGGCCGCGGCCATCGCTGTGATTTTTTACGCCGCATGGCATTGCACATCGGGCTATGTGCATGCGGCCCAGCCCGAAACCTTCCTGATGCTTCTTGTGTTCGCCGGCGCCTTCCTGCTGGAGAGCGAGGGAAAGCGGGCGTGGTTGCGGCCGGCCGCGGCCGGACTGCTGCTCGGCGCCGCTTTTTGGCTCAAATATAACGCGGTGGTTTTCCTGCCTCTTCTGATGTTTCTGTCCTATCTCGACGCTCGCCCGCTCGACCCCGGCTTGCTGCGCGTCCGCCTGACGGTCCCATGGCGTCGCTGGTTCGCCCAGGCGGGGAGTCTGTTAGTGGGCTTCGCTGCGGTGTTGGTCGTGGTCCTTGCCTATTTCGGAACGACCGGTTTGTGGCCGGCCATGAAGGAAATCCAGTTCGAAGTCCTGCCCCGTTACGGCGCGATGGTTTTTGAACGGACTCCCCATTATGGGCTCTGGGCGCTGGAGCGAACCAACTACTACCTGGGGTCCTGGACCGAGGGGATGGTCCTAGCCACGTTATTGATCGCCTGGAAGCGCCACGAACTTGCTGCCGTCGCACCCGTCTTGTTCGCGGCGCTCACGGGGTATGTGTGCACGGCGACGCAGGGCCGTTTTCATAACTACTCCTTCGAGACCTGTTATCCCTTTTTTGCCATGTTTTGGGGATACGTGTGCGTGAAGACCTACGAGGGCTTTAAGCTGGCGCGCCAAACGTTCGCCCGGCGCGGCTGGCGGCTGGCCTGGTTGCTCCAGTGGGTGGTGCTCGCGAACCTGTTGTTTGCGCTACTCCCCGAAGAGGCTTTCCGAGTCGTGGCGCAGTACAAGCAATTCGGGGAATGGCGCCGCAATTCCCAGCGCTCTTACGCTGAGTACCCCTGGCCTCACGCCTTCGAGAACTTGCACGACCAATTGGGGGTCATTGATTTCCTCAAGAAGAACTCCTCCCCTGGAGACAAAGTCTTCGTTTGGGGTACCGCGCCGCTCATCAACTTCCTTTCACAGCGCCGGCCTGCCAGCCGTTTTGTTTCGAACCTGGCGCTGATTTCCCCCTGGGGCCCGCCGCGCTGGCGGGAGGAGCTCGTAAGGGAGTTGGCGGAATCGAACCCGCGCTTTATCGTGGTGGCGCGCCACGACGCCATTCCCACCATTTCCTACACCACCCGGGACTCCGAGCAGTACCTGCAAGTCTTCCCCTCTCTGGCCGCTCTGATTTCGAGCCGGTACCAACCCGCTGTGAACCTGTGGGACTTTGAGATCTATCGTTTGAAATAGAGACCCAGGAGCAGCGCGAGCGCGGCCAGCGAGACAATTGCTCCGGCCCTCAACCCGCGCTGGCGATAAAAGAACCGGACCTCGTGGCTGCCCGCGCCGGCCTGTACAGCGCGGAACAGAAGGTTGGCGCGCAGAACGGGGACTTCGCGGCCGTCCACTGTGGCGTGCCAGTTGGGATCGTAGCGGTCGAGCAAGACCACGTAGCCGGGGCGGAAGAGTTCCGCGCGGAGGATGACCTCATTGGGGTGGCGCGCGACGATCTCGACGCGGCCCGCGGGGCCGGCGCCCGCGAGGGGCGGCACAGCGCCCGCCGCAGCGGCGACGATGACCTCTTCCCGCCGGTCGAAATCTTGCGCGGACATGCGCGCAAGAGTTTCAGCAGCGTCCCGGGAATGGACGCATGAACCCGCCACGTAGGCGCGCGGCGCCGCGCACAAGTTCTCGTAAAGGTAGCTGGGGCTGGTCGAGCCATTGTATATCCGCGCCACCTCGCGCAGCGTGGGCTCAGGTCGTGATACGGGCGAAACGAAGTACTTCACGTTGCCGCGGCCCAGCAGGCAGCTGGCGCGCGCTGGATCGCGGAGCTCGCGCAGGGCGAAAACCCAGAATTTCTCCAGCGGCGGCGGGAAGGACCATTCGACATCGTGGTTGTAGATGCCCTCGACTCCCGTGAGCATCGCTCCGCGGGCCAGCACCAGCCGGTCTCGAAATGCCGTTTGGGCCGGCGGCGTGAGGTTCCGAGCCTCGGGGATCGAGTCGAAGTTGAGGAATTCCTGCTGCGCCGGCGAACCGAAAGGGGAAGAGGGATCGCGGAAGATGTAGCAGAAGCGGTAGGGGCCGGAGACCGCGTCCTGCAAGTGAGCCAGCACCGGAGGACGGTACGAGTAGAAACTCTTGGGGACCGTGGGGTTCGCCTCGCAATTCACCAACACCAGTTGGGCGCAGCCCAGCAGCGCAACCCCGGGAAGCGCCCGGCGGGCCCAGACCTTGCCGCGCTCCAGACCGATGACCCAAAGGATCCCGCCCAGGCCAAACCCCAGGAGCCCCGGCATGTATAGCCTCAGCATCGCCAGGAAATAGTTCGTTGCCGCCTCGAGCTCCCGCGCGCCCAAACCTCCTGCCGGGCCCGCGGAAAACAGGTTGTCCGTTCGTAGGAGAAGCCAGTCAGCAGCGCTTGAAACCCACGAGGGGACAACCCAGGCCGCCACCCAAATCAAACCCGCGCAGGCAACCATGAACTTGAGTGGCCACAAGAGACGCGCCCGACGCTTCGACAAGTCGGGCTGCGGTTGCCGGAAGGCGTCGACGCCCCAGCCTGCCAGGAGAGCCGCCAGGAGCGCCGCGGGGATGAGCATTTTCACGGGAAACCGCACCAGCCGAAGCGGAGGAAGAATCCAGTAGAACAGTTGAAAGACCGGGGTGAACCGCCCGAATGACAGGAATAGAAAGGTGAGGAAAGCCCCGCCCACGAAACCTCTCCGCCGGTTGTTACCCAGCGCCCAACCCGCAAGGGCAAAGTAGACGGGCACGAATCCCAAGAAGACGGAAGGGAAGTACGGCCTGTTCCCGCTGTTGAGGGCGGAGGTCCACAGGGAGGACGCGCCGAAAGGTGGCCCGAAGAAGTTCGGCACAACAACTTCCAGGAGAGAAAGCGGATGAAACGACCAGTAGGTGGTCTCCGCGTACGGCAGGCCCTGCGCGCCGCGGCGCGACTCGCGCAGCAGCTCAAGGGAAGGGAAGAATTGGATTGCGCACAGCGCCAGCATCAGGCAGCCTACCAGGATGAACCCGCCGAGGATTCGCCAGCCGTTCGGCGCAACGTGCGATGGGCGCCCGGTTATGCTGCGATACACAGCGCAAGCGAGGCACAACCCGAATGTCGCAAGCAGTGTCAAAGGCTCGGCGGCGAGAAATTGCAGGGAAAACACCAGCGCCAGGAGAACCCAGGCGCGCCGGGAACGGCTCTTCGCGGCGTCGTCGGTGAGCAGCAGCGCCCAGGGAATCCACGCCGCGCAGGCAACTTGATTGTAGAAGTTTCCAAGGGATAGCACAGGGCCGCTAAAAGCAAAAACGAATCCGGCAAAGAACGCCGCCCCGCGGCTTTGCTCCCAGCGCCGGGCCAGCAGGTAGGTTCCGACTGCCGCCAGCGCGAAGTGCGCGATGTAGTGCATTGTGTAAGCGAGATCGATGGGCAGGAGAATGAGGAAAAGGGTGTAGGGATAAAAGAAGAGGAAGTTGGGATTCGCCAGGACAGGCTGCCCAAAGTTCAGGTAAGGGTTCCAGTAGGGCAGATACCCTTGCCGGACGGCTTCCTGGATAAAGCGCGCGTGGGGATAGCTATAGTCGAACACGTCGCGATAAAAAAACATGGCAGGCGTGAAGATAACTTTCCAGAACAGGACGAACAAACATCCCACCAGCGCCGCCGCCAGCGCCAGGTCGAGGCGGTCAAGTGATTGCCCGCTTGCCGCCGAGCCTTCCGCCTGGGGGACGGAACACGCAGGAGAATCGAGGGGTGAGTTGGGATTCATGGAATGCCGGGACGGGGGAGAAGCTAGCACAGCAGGTGCGAGCCTGCAAGCGCGCGCAATGTTATCACCGGCCCGGTGATGGTATAGTCTGGCGCGTTGCTGACCCCGGATCGGGAGGTCCCGTGGCAAGCAAACGCTTGCATTTCTTGGCTTGGCTCGGGGTCGTTGGCCTTTATGCCCTGGTGACCTTGCCGATGCTTCTTCGCTACCCCCCCGTCTGGCCGGACGAAGTCCTTTTTGTTTCCCCGGCGGCTTCTCTAGCGCGTGGCGAAGGCATGGGTACTCCCGTCCTCGCCGGCTTCATCCCGGGAATTGACCGGTACACCTTCTGGTTGCCCCCCGGGTATTTCCTGACTCTTGCCGCCCTCTTCCGGTTCGTTGAGCCCGGAAGTTATCTACTCGTCATGCGGCTGTGGTCCTGGCTGCTGGGTGTTGTCTTGTTGGGCCTGGCATGGATCATCCTGAGGCGCCTCATTGCACCCTCATGGGTGATCTGGCCCAGCCTGCTCCTGCTGGCCACGCACATTACCTTCATCCGCGCCGCCAACATGGGTCGAATGGAAATGCTGACTCTGGTTTGGGCAACCGGCGCCGCGGCCGTGTACCTTCGGTTCTTGGCAAGAGGCGGGGTTGGCTTGCTGGCAGGCGCCGGGTTCCTGAGCGGACTTGCTTGTCTGTGCCACCCCGCAGGAATCATCATCCTCGTGAGCCTGGCCGCGCATCAAGTCCTGAGGGGCGGATTTCGCGCCTTGGCCCAGCGAGGAATATATCTCTTTTCCGCCGCTGCCGTGGTTCCCCTGCTTCCCTGGCTGGTGTACATCCAGCAGGTTCCCCGATTATTCCTCACGCAGTTTGGAGGGCAGTTCACCCGCAAGGCCGCTTATGTGGGAAGCGTGATGTCGCATGAGACCGTCCTGGCCTGGCTCTTCCGCCCAATGCAATTCGCCGAATGGGGGGCAACCCAGCCCATTTTGCCCGAGCTTCTATGGGAGTTCATTTTTCTCATTTGTCTTTTGTACCTGATACTTCTGGCCCGTGAAAAGGTTGGGATGAGCCTGCTGGGTCTTTGGGTGTTGGTCGGTTTCGCCCTCAACCTGCTGGCGTTGGAGCAGTGGTACCCGGTCTATTTCATTACGCCAACGATTCTCCTGCTGGGCGGGGGTGTGTCAGCCACGCGGCACCGGTGGGTACGAGTCCTCGGAGCGGGGGCTCTCTTGATGGCTCTGGGATGGAATTTCGTTCAGGTTTCCGTACTCCTCAAGGGCCCTTACGGAAGCTGGGCGAGCTACCAAAGCTACGCCTCTGCCATCGCCGCCCAGATTCCACCCGGTTCACGAGTCCTGCTGAAGGCGATCCCCGATCCGTATTTTGGATTGCAGTCCAAGAAAGAATCATATCGTTTCTACGAGTTTGTGCCTGAGGGAATGCCCGTGGACGCGAAGACGGCGGAAAAAGCCCTCGGTTTGATCGATTACGTGGTGGACAGTGGTTGTTGCAATCCTGCTTACCTTCAACGCTATTTGCCCCTCCATGGCACGGTCGTCGGCATGGTGATGTCCCCTAACCGCACAGCGCCCCCCGTGCGAATCTGGAAACTTCGCAGGCCATAGTTCATTTGGCGCCAGTGGATGCATCCCCGGCTCATTTGCCGGGTGGCAATAGACGGGGGTTCTAATGGTAGGGCAGGCTTCGGAGCAGGTCCTCGTCCGCGGGTTTTGGCCTCACAGCAAGCGGAGAACCCCGGCGCGGGAAATAAGCCTGCGACGCTCCCACACGCCGAATCTTCGGCGGGGGATGCCCGTGCAGGTCGGGGGTCAGGATGGCGTCGCGTCGGAAGGAGTATCCGGGCTGGTTGAGGGCATCGATGTAATCCGCGCCGAACCAGGGCCGCTCGGAGAACCTGATTAAATCGGAGAGGTGCGCATGGAGATCGGATTTCACCTTCTGGCACTGGGGCAAAGTCGCGAGGTCAACCTTCTCCAGCGGATCGGCGGTCCACTGATAGAGCGCCGACTGGCCTTGTGAGTTGTGGAGATAGTGCCATTCAGGGGTCATCAGACTGATCGTGGCTACCTCTTTGCCTTGCGAGCGATCGGTAATCAACTCGGAAGTGACCGTGTCATCGAAGGCTTCGGGCTTGAAGCCGGGCGTCCAGAATCGGCGCAGGCTATAGCGGCGCAACGGGACCTTGTCGCCCAGAGCCAGATCCAGCACGGTCGCAAACATCTCGCGGGTTCGCGCGATATGGGTGACGCGCTGCCCGGGGGGGATCCCCGGGCCGAAGAAAATGAGGGGGACGTGGAGTTCCTCCCGGTAGAGGTTCCAGCCGTGCCCATACCTTCCATGTTCCCCGAGGGCCTCGCCGTGATCGGAGATGACAATGACGATAGTGTTGCTCCACTCGGGTCGGTTGGCCAGGAACTTCAAAAGCTTATCGGCTTGGTCGTCCATGAATGCCAGGCAATTGTCATAGTTGCTGACAGCGCGATCCGGATTCGTTTCCGTCGGTTGGAATCGCCGGTTGAAAGGGGGCTGTGCCAGATAGGGGTCGTGCGCGTCATAATAGTTGACAAAGAGGAAGTAGGGTTGATCGGAATTATTCCGCAACCAGTGGGAAACCTCGCGGTTGACCTCGCGCGCGTCCAGGCGGTCGAAGCGGTCCTGCTCATGCACTTTCTCGTAGAAAGGCTGCACAAAGGCGCGGCCCAGGAGCGTCGCCGCCAGGCCGTGGCGGAGGAAGGAGCTTTCGTCTTCATAAGTGTCGAAACCTTGTTTTAGTCCCCAACCTTTTTGCCCGTAATGCAGGTTGGCATTAAACCCGGCGGTCACGTAACCATAGGATTGCAGGACCTCGGTCAGTGTCCAGGTGCTGGTCTCCCGAGGGTTGTACCAATTGGCGCCATGCTGGTGAGGCAACAGTCCAGTGAAGATCGAAGCATCGGAGGCCAGCGTCCAAGACGAGGGGGAGATGGCATTCTCGAAGAGTACGCCCTTCGCGGCGAGGTGGTCCATGTTGGGGGTAGTGGCGCGGAAGTAACCATAGGCGGAGAGATGGTCCGCATTTACGGTGTCCAGGATGATGAAAACGAAGTTCGGACCACGCAGGGCAGGAGGTGAACCCGCTTGTACGGCGGGAATGGCGGGGGTACGGCTCGCGCGGAAGAATACAAGAGTGGCAACAAGAAACACGGTCAGACCCAGGAGAGTTCTCGACCAGGCACGCAGGGGCCAGGGAGTCTCGACGGCGAACAAACGGGCAGCATGTGACCAGCAAACGCGCAGGGAAAGAAGTCCGAAGGTGAATACCATGGCGAACCCGGCCAGCGGGGCGACCAGATTTCGGGCATCGAGCAGGGTCTGAGCATCCAGCAGGTATTTCCCATCCAGAGGAAATAAAAGGCGGATGGAGACCACCCAGGCGCCTGCCGCGCCCAGGGTAGCGACGGTGAGCACAGCATTGAGCTGGGTATTCGGTCGTCGGAGCAGAATCGCGCAGCAACCCAGCAATAGGCCAACGACCGCCAGGAACGCCATGCTGATGAGTGGATCCAGAAACCATATCGCCATGCTGATATCTGGTTCCAGAAGCCCGGGGACACGAGGAGCGAAGCTAAGGAGGGCGGCCTCATAGAGGCCCACCGGCAATCCTACCGTGGCGCCGAAGAGAAGGAATCGCTTCACCAGGTCCCAGCGGTTGAAACTACGACTGTTGGCGGGTTCCCGCTTGGTCGGTTCGCGCAGCATCGGGTTGCTTTTATAGCGTACTACGATATCTCAGACTTGCAGAGCAAATCTGATACCTAATCCCTTATTTGTCCTGTGCGCGGTTCGGTACGCCCAACCCGTCATTCCTGAACAGGTTGCCCGAGCCGCCGAAAACCTCCTGCAAGGGGCCCAGCTCGGAGACAGGTGGACGGTGCCAGTTTTTGTCGCTTGTCACTGACAAGTTCTGTCTATTTGCAGGCGTGACGAAGCGAAAGGATTGCAAGTTCTACGGATGCATTCACGGCTTACCCAGTTGCATCTTCACGCATGACGGGCCCGAGGAGCGCGCGTCGATCGGAGCCAGCTCTTCAATTGACATTCTCCTATCCAGCAAGCAGCACCTTTACCGCACGCCCGAGTCTAGAGGCGCATTCTCTTGAAGAGTCCTTCCGGAATCTGGCGGATTATAAACATCAGCCAACGCCAGAACCAAGGTACATAGGCAATATCCTGAGAATTCTTAATGGCATTAAAGATGCTGCGGGCAACGGCTTCTGGCGTGGCCACCAGGAACAAGCCCGGACGCCCATAAGTCATCCGCGTGTCCACAAAGCCCGGCTTGATGGTGATGACCCGGACATTGGAATGGAAAAGGCGGTTGCGCAGCCCCTGGAGGTAGATGGAGAGACCACCTTTGGCCGCGCCGTAGAGGTAATTGCTCCGGCGGCCGCGGTCTCCAGCCACCGAAGTGAGAACGCAGATGAAACGCTTCTGCATCTTCTCAAAGTGGTTGGCGATGATATTCAGGGCCGAGACGCACCCCGTGAAGTTCGTGTCGAGGATGCGCCGTGCCTCGAAGAAGTCGCCCTGGGCCGCCGCCTGATCGCCCAGGTAGCCAAGGCACACGACCACCCCCTCGAGCGCCTCCCCTACCTGGGCGAAACAGGAGCCGAGCACGGCCTCGTGGGTTTCGAAGGCCAGGGCGTCGAAGGGCAGCGTGCTGGTGCTGACACCGTGACGGAGCTTCAAGTCGGCGGCCAGCGCGTCTAACTCCTCGCGGTCGCGGCCTGCCAGAATCAAATCAAAACCGTGGGTGGCGAATTCCGCTGCCACCGCCCGGGCAATGGTGGATGTTGCTCCCAGAATCAGAACGCTTGGCACTTGGCGACCCTTACGCCTCCTTGTTCTATAGCGGCGGTCAGCGCCTGCCCCACCCTGGCGGGACTGCCGAGCACCGAGAGAATGCTGCTAGGCATCCATAATTCCTAGCCTTCGAGCCATGGAAGATGACAATATGCCTTTGGGGTCCAGTGTCTGCTTGATCGCGCGGAACTGGCCCAGTTTGGGGTACATGGCGGCAAAGCTTTGCTTCGTCAAGACGGCGTCCTTGGCCAGGTAGACTCGGCCGGCGTGTTCTAAGACCAGTCGGTCCAGCTCCTGCATGAAAGGAACAAGGCCGCGGCTCACGGGTAGGTCCAGGGCCAGGGTGTATCCGCGCAGCGGAAAAGAAAGCAATCCCGGGTTACCCTCCCCAAACCGCTTCAGGACCGCCAGAAACGAGGGTCGATGAGACTTGCCGAGGCGCTCCAGGAGGGTAGCCAGCGCCTGACGCCCACTTTCCAGCGGCAGCGCCACTTGGTACTGGACAAAACCCCTCCGTCCGTACAGACGGTTCCAGTTGTTGATAGCGTCCAGCGGATAGAAGAACTTTTCCAGATCAACGATCCGATTGGCAGCCGTCCGGTGCAGGGCATAGAAAAAGGCATTGAACGCGCCGACGCTGAAGCGGTTCAGGGTGGTGGAAGGTAAATCCAGCGGCACACTCCAGCCGCCTCGCTGCGGAAGGGCAAGAGGATTGCGAAGGCGCGGGGAGAGCTGGGCCTTGGTTGCATGGTTGCCGCGCATTAATACCGACCTCCCCATGGCTCGCCCGGTAGCGACGCAATCGATCCAGGCCACGGAGTACTGGTACTGCTCGTCCGACTCCGTCATCGCTTGCAGCGCCTCATCGAGGTTGCGCGCTTTTTGATAGTCAACGAGGGCGTAGGCTGACTCCACCCGCTGCAAACGCAGGCGCGCGCTGAGAATGATTCCCGTGAGACCCATCCCCCCGGCGGTGGCCCAGAAAATTTCGGGGTTGACAGTGGGCGAGCAAAGCAGAACCTGGCCGGAGGGGGTGAGGAGCTTGAAATCCAGGATGAAATTCGTGAGGGTGCCGTCGCGGTGATGGTTCTTGCCGTGCACGTCCGCGGCGATGCCGCCACCCACGGTCGCGAACTTCGTCCCCGGAGTCACCGGCAAGAAGAATCCGCGGGGCAGGAAGAACTGCACAATCTCCGCCAGACTCACGCCCGCTTCGCACTCCAGGACTCCCGTTTCGCTGTCAAAGCCGAGGAGGCGGTTCAGACGAACGTGGGAGATCACGCCGCCGTCACGGTTGAGGGCGGCATCGCCGTAACTCCGGCCCAGCCCGTGGGAGGTGTAAGAAGACTCCTGGCCGGAGGCGAGCAGCGCCGCGAGCTCGGCCCGCTTCTCAGGCCGGAACAGATGACACTGCTCCACGGGAAAACGCCCCCAGCCTGACAACTCAACGCTTTGGAAGCCTTGTCTCTGCATGTAAATCCACTTGCACCCGCTTCACCGACACTCTCATGAAGTCGCGAGCGGCGTCAATCCGGCAGGGGTAATCGTGAATGGCCGTGGCTGATCTTGGGAAGCGGTAACCAAAGATGGTTTGAGAGACCCCTTCGCCAGCTTACACATATATGATCAGGATGACCGAAGCAGCCCACATCAGCACCACTGAAAGCAGCACGCCGTCCGTGAAAACCAAGCGCGTGGGATTCCCCCCCTCTTCGCTCTGATGGATCAGGTAGAGGTAGCGAAAAATCCCAAAAAGCACGAAGGGGATGGTCAGTTCCAGGCGCTTGCCCGGAAACTTGCTCTTCACATCCTCGGAGAGAGTGTACAGGGTATAGGACATGACCGTCGAAGCCGTGACAATCCCGATCAACTGGTCCAGGAAATAGGGGGTGTAATTGGCGAGGATGGCGCGGTGGTCCGCGGCGTTCTCTTTCAAGAGGACCAACTCGTGCCGGCGCTTGGATAAAGCCAGGAAGAGCGCCAGCAAGGTGGTGCAGGCGATGAGCCACGCTGAGATCTCGACGTGAATCACCACCCCGCCGCCCAGGACCCGCAGGACGAAACCCGCGGCCACCATGAACACGTCGAGCAACATCACGTGTTTCAGGAACGAGGAATAGAGCAGGTTCACGGCCACATAGGACACCACCACCATGAAGAACCAGGGGTCGAGCGCCCAGGCTCCCGGGAGCGCGGCGAGTGCCAGCAGGGCTGCCATGGCCAAGGCAGTGCGGACTCGCAGCCGTCCCGAGGCGATCGGCCTCGAGCGCTTCACGGGGTGCTTGCGATCTTCGGCCATATCCGAAACATCGTTGAGCAAATACATGGCGCTCGAAATGAGGCAGAAAATCCCCGCCGCTGCGGCAACCACTGCATTCCGATGCCAATCGGTGAGGCTGCGCGAAAAAATCAGCGCGGCAAACACAAACCCGTTTTTCACCCATTGCGCAGGGCGCAGGCTTTCAAAAAGGCCGCCAAGAGTGGATTCGGATTCCTGAACCATGGCTTCGACGGGACGAGAAGGCGCACCCTGTTCCATTCAAGAACTCCGGGCCGACGGGGGCAATCAATAGTTTGCTCCTGTTTCGGCTGCCGCGTTTAGGCTAACCCAACGGAGAGTCAATTTCAAATTCCTTCGGGGATTCTCGGCAGGTGGGCGAGGTTGGGGTCATTTCCCCGCGCTTGCGGAGCTTGATTGACGAGAGCCCACCCCTCAAGTAGAATGCTGCTACGTGGGAAATCGGCCACAACGAAATTGTTGCGAGGTGTATCGATGTTGCGAGGGTCTCTTGTATTCACTGTGCTCCTTTTGGGAAGCCTGGCCGCCATCCCTTGTCGCGCCGCGGACCCGCCGGTCTTTTTTAATCCTTTGAAGGGTTTTGTGCGTTCCCCGTTTAGCGCCGAACTGGAAGTCTATTCCGGGGGAATCACCGGCAAGAGCATCGGAGCCGCCTATCAATCGGCGACGCGGGGAGACTATGGTGTGCGTTTCACCTTTGGGTTTTTGAAAGCCCTCAATTTCTCCATGAATTACCTCTACAGCAACCAGAGCCGATCCTTCACGGCGGTCACCCCCGCGGTGGGGATCCTACCCACCGGGACGGCGCTGATTCACGCGCGGAACCTAAACATGCTTTGGGGAAACGGCGAGTTTAACATCGCCCAGGCCGGCAGAGCCAGGTTCTACATTTCCCCGGGACTGGGTTTTGCCCGCAACGGTGGGCGCAACTTGAGCGTCATCACTCCGCTGGGTACAGCGTCGTCCCACATTCTGCCGGGAACCGCCGTAACCTTCAACTTGGGAGCCGGCGTAAAGATCTTCCCCCTGAAGCACCTCGGCTTCCGCTTTGACCTGCGCGATCATATTTCCGGCGGCGGGACGGGAAGTCTGAGTCCTAACCAAGCTCTGGTCATCAGTCCCGTATGTGCCGCAGTTTTTCCCCCGCCACCCGGGTGCAGCGGGATTTCGGTTCCAAACCCACAACAGAATTTTGGGAAGATACCCATTCAGAACAACTTTGTTGTTACGCTGGGACTGATTTTCAAACTTCTTTAGGTTGCGACGCGATCGCGAGTTCCCAAACAAAGCATGATGAAAGAGAAGAGGCCCGGCTCGCTGGAGCAAGGCCTCCTTACGCCCTGAAAGGTTTTCCTGGGGATGCGAACGGCGCGTGGGTGGGACGGCGGGCTGATTTGAGGTGTTGGCGAGCGGAATCGATGGAAAACTGGTCTCGGAAACTGTGGCCTCCGGTCGTTACGACTCTCATCCTCTGGAGTGTGGTCGCCGTGCTTTTGGTTCGCTCACTCCGGGGGAATCAGGGGCATCTGGTTTATGCGCTCGATGACCCGTATATCCACATGGATCTGGCGAAAAATCTCGCCCAGCACGGCGTCTGGGGAATTACCCGATACGAGTTCACCTATTGCTCCTCTTCCTTGCTTTGGACTTTCTTGCTGTCCGGCATCAACCTAGTTTTGGGAGTCAATCAGGTGGCTCCCTTGGTCCTCAATATCCTTTTCGCCACACTCATCCTCTTCTGCGTTTCACAGCTTTTTCAAAAGCATCGGCCTCCCCTCCCGTCGCCCTACGTCTTTTGCGTCCTGGTGGCGATGGTGTTCCTCACTCCGATGCCGAGTCTGATTTTTGCCGGGCTGGAGCACGGCTTGCACGCGCTGGTCACGATTCTCTTCGTGCATGTTTCCGCAAAGGCGCTCTCCGAGGAAAGTGTGGAGCTCCGCGTCTCCGCTTTCGCGAGGCTGGCGGCGCTTGGGATGTTGATAACGCTGATTCGCTTTGAAGGCCTGTTCGCCGTACTGGTGGTTTGCGGCCTTTTCTTCCTGAAGAAGCGGGTGCCAGCCGCCTTCTTGCTGGGCGCGTTGGCTCTTCTCCCGGTTGTCATCGCCGGATTCATCTCGGTAAGGCATGGATGGTTCTGGCTGCCGAATTCGGTTTTACTGAAGGGCAATCTGCCCAGTGCCGCCTCCGCGACTCCTTTCGCGGATTTCTTCGGGCGCGCCTATTTGCAGTTTGTTGATTATGGGAGGCATATTACATATCTTATTTTAACCGCCCTCTTGCTTTACTTGCACCGGCGCTGGAAGCGCAGGGAAGTCTGGGAATACGGCCAGTTGACCATCTCCATTCTTGCCGCCACGGCGCTGCTTCACATGTTTCTTGCCCGCATGGGATGGTTTTTTCGATATGAGGCGTACCTGATCGCCCTGGGCTTGTTCGCCCTGACCCCGCCCATTTTCGAGTACTTGCGAGAGGCGAGACGAGCCGTCCAGTGGGACCTGCGCGAGCTGGTGGGAGTTGCGGCGATCGTCGTTTTCGCCTGTTGCCTCAAGTTATTAGCCACGACAGGCCAATATGCAATTGGCATCACTCCCCAAGCCACCACAAATATCTACCAGCAACAGTATCAGATGGCGCGCTTCTTGAAGCAGTTCTACGAAGGAGCGCCGGTAGGCGCCAACGACGTCGGCGCGATTAACTTCTTCGCGGACATTCACTGCCTGGACCTTTATGGTTTAGGGAACCTCGAAGTAGCCAAGGAAATGCTCGACGGCACTTACGATACCCAACGCATCGGCGAGATGACCAGGGCGCGAGGGATTAAGGTTGCGATCATGTATGACCACTTTTTTTATGCTTTTGGCGGACTTCCCAAGCAGTGGGCAAAGGTCGGGTTTTGGAGAGTCCAGAATGCCGTAGTGCTGGGCGGTGACACGGTTTTCTTTTACGCGGTTGATGCAGCGGAAGAGCCCGTCCTGGCGGCTCACCTGAAGCAATTTGCCGCACAGTTACCACCGGGCGTTGAGCAACACGTCTATGGGGATGACGACACGAACGGGTCTCCCGCGCGGCCCCAGCGTTAAACCTCTCTCAGGGAACCATCCATCTCAACCAGTAAGCCTGGGCAAACGCCAGCACACTCAGTCCCACCGCCAGGAGGATGCTGTGCCCGATGGTGCTGCGCAAGACCTCACCCTCCTGCCCAATGAGCCCCACGGTCGTCACGCCCACGGCGATGTTCTGCGGGGAAATCATCTTCCCGGTGACGGCTCCGGAAGAATTGGTGGCGGCGAGAAGGATCGGGTTCACGCCGATCTGGTGCGCGACGGCCACTTGCAGGTTCCCGAAAAGCAAGTTGCTGGCGGTGTCGCTCCCGCTCAGGAAACACCCCACCCATCCCAAAAAGCCGCTCACCAGCGGGAACACCCCGCCGAGTCCCGCCAGGGCCGCGCCCAAGGTGTAAGCCATCCCCGAATAGTTGTAGAGATAGGCCAAAGCTACAATCAGCCCCACGGTGAGTCCCGGCCGGCGAACTTGCTGGAGGGTCTTGAGCCCCGACTTGAGAAGAACTCCCGGGCGAGTGCGGAAGAGCAATGCAGTGAGGAGGGTGGCGGCGAGGGCGGCGGTACCCGCGGCCAGCGGCTGAAACTGATAAACCGCCGCGTAAGGTTTCTGATACAAGGAAATGAAAATGGCGTTATGAAGATGCGGAACAGGCAGAGCCCACTGGCCCGCCTGAAAAAGCCGGAAGGAGGACCAGACGACCATTACAGCCGAGAGCAGAAGCCAGGGCGTCCAGGCGGCGAGCACTTCCCCACGCGAGAGTTTCAGATCTTCCCGTAGGGGGCTCTGCCCTCCCACGGAAGCGCGAAGGGCTCCCCGACTTGGGTTCCAGATCCGCAGGAGCAATACCAGGGCCGCAATCGAGGCAAGCGCCGCGATGATGTCAGCGGCATAGGGCCCCCAGAAATTAGAGACCGTGAACTGCGCCAGCGCAAAACTCGCGCCCCCCACCAGCGCGGCAGGCCAGGTTTCTTTCAAGCCTTTTCGGCCTGCCACTACCCAAACCAGGTAGCCGGGAAGGACGAAGGACAGGAAGGGAAGCTGCCGGCCTACCATTGCCGAAAGCTTCATCTGATCGAGCCCGGTCACTCCCGCCAGCGCCACGATGGGGATGCCCAGCGCGCCAAATGCCACCGGCGCGGTATTGGCAATGAGCGCCAGGGTAACTGCTTGGCGGGCGCTGAGTCCCAGCGTCACAAGGAGGTAAGCCGCTACTGCCACCGGAGCGCCGAAACCCGCGGTGCCTTCCAGCAAGGCGCCAAAGCAGAACGCCACAAGGATGGCTTGAATGCGTGGGTCTCCGGAGGCGTGCCAGGCCATCCAGCGGCGCAACAGGTCGAACTTGCCCGTATCGACACTTAAGTTGTAGAGCCACAGTGCCGCAAAGACAATCCACATGATGGGCCAGAGGGCATACACGAACCCGTAAGCCGCGCTCATCCCCGCGAGCTTTGCCGGCATTCGCCAGACGAGGGTGGCCAGTAGCAGGGCGCTAACGAACCCACATGCGGCGGAGAATGCGCCGCTCTTCTTTAGACCTCCCATCAGGACCAGGAGCACAGCAAGTGGCACGGCCGCCGCCAGCGCCGAAAGCGCCAGCGAGTGGAGGGGATCGAGAGGCTGGGACCAGATCATAGGAAATGCCGAATGCAGACAACCTGTCTTGACTTCTACGCGGTTCCGGCAGAAGAGACGAAGATCGTCCAGCGTTTCCGCTTCGCGGCACCCCGGGTCCCGCGGTTTGACGGGGCTGGAGCGGTGGACGAAACCAGCCGGAAATCGCTACGTCACCACTGCCGCTTCTCGACGCGTGGGCGCTCGGCGCGGCTCATGGCTTTGGTCTCGATGGCGGGGTGCTTGAGGCCGCGCAATTCCTCGATGTTCGAGCACACCTTGACGACGGCATCGGCGATGTTGTCCGTGTCTTTCTTGCTCCCCAGGAAAATGTGGTGGGGCAGCCACACGGATTCCTCGTAGGCGGCGCGTTCCGAGACGGGGCAATGATAGAGATCCCGCAGGTTGACCGGCTCCGCGCGTCCCCAGCTCAAGGCCGGCCATTCATTGGGATCGACAGGGAAGAGCGCGCTGCGGTAAAGCGGCTCGTAGAAAAGCCCGTCGCAGGGAACTCCTTCCATTTGCAGCGCGCCCAGGAAGGCCGCACGTGGGATGCCCCCGAAATGCTCCGGTGAATACTTGAAGACGTACTGGTAGGCAGCCACGCGCGTCTGGCGCGGGTCGCGCTTCAGGAAGTCGAGGCCGGGTGTCCCCCGCAGGCGCTTTTCGAAGTGCTCCATGTTCGCCTGGCGGACCTTCGCTTGCTTGGGGAGACGTTCGAGCTGCGCTTCGAGGATCACTGCCTGCAGTTCCGTGATGCGGTAATTGAAGCCGATCATGCGCTGCTTGAACTGGTCTGTCCCGCTGGCGCGGCCGCAGTTCATGTAGGACTGGGCGCGCTCGTAAAACTCCAGGTTGCTGGTGGTGACGGCGCCGCCTTCGCCCGCCGTCATCAGCTTGCTCGATTGAAAACTGAAGCAGCCCAGGTCGCCCATGGCCCCAGCCCCCTTGTTCCGCCACTTCCCGCCGTGGGCGTGCGCGCAGTCCTCAATCACCACCAGGTTGTGCGCGCGGGCAATGCGGCAGATTTCATCCATGTCCGCGAAACGCATCGCCAGGTGGACGGGCAGGATGGCGCGCGTCTTCGGTGTAATCGCCGTTTCGATCAGCCTGGCGTCCAGGCAGTAGTTGGCGGAGTCCACGTCCACGAAGACCGGGACGGCGTTGAGGAGCAGGATGGGGCCCGCCGTCCCCTCCCATGTATAGGCCGGCACAATCACTTCGTCGCCGGGCTTGATGCCGGCAGCCTTAAGCGCAATCTCAATGGCGATGGTTCCATTCGCCACGGCCAGGCCATACTTCGCGCCGTGGAATTTGGCGAACTTCTGGGCGAACGCGTGCGCGATCTTGTTGGGGAAAGGATAGCCACCCCAGTTGTGGCTCTTGAGCACTTTCTGGAGCCCTTGTGCTTCTTTCCGAGTGAAGATCGGCCAAGACAGGAAGGGTTTCTTTCGCACGGGCTTACCACCGGTGATCGCTAGTTTTCCCATGATGCACTCTCCTCAAGGACCGTCGGGAGTAATGTTCAAGGCTTAGAATTGCCGTCTCAGGCTGCCAAGCATTTTAACTGTCGCGTCAAGGGGAGGTAAGAGCATGTGGTTTCAAGTCTCCCACGACGAGCCAGTAGGCCAGCAGGCCGGTGAGGAGGACGATGGCGGCCAGCGCGAACCCCGGGAAGTAGGAGCCCGTTCGGGCGATGAGGAATCCCGTGAGGAGGGGCGCCAGGATGCCCCCGAGGTTACCTGCAAAATTCTCCATCCCTGTCCAGACCCCGATTTCATCCGAGGGCGCGCAGGACTGGAGGATGACCAGCAGGTTTCCCGTGGCCAAGCCCACGAGCGATGCCCCGACGATCAGAGCCATGGCGGAACTTGCGTCGGTGACGCGCGCCGCCGGAATGAGCAGGAGTCCCGTGAGAAACGCCAGGCTGACCATGCCCTTGCGCGTGCGGGTTTCATCCCAGCCTAAACGAATCAGCCGGTCGGCAATCCATCCGCCGAGGGGTTCGCTCGCGCCAAAAACGAAGAAGGGAAGGGAAGAGTAGAGGCCCGCCTTCAGAACCGTCAAGTGGCGCACTGTAACAAGGTAATCCGGTAGCCAGGTCACCAGCAGATACCAGTAATAGTCAAAACAGAAAAAACCGAGACAGATGCCCAACAGGTTACGGTTGAAGGTGAGAGTACAGGGTCGGTGCGTCGAAGCTTTGCGGCTTGAGGTTTCGCGATCGACGCGCGAGCTCGCCAGTCGCGCCGGAAAGATGGCCAGCCAGGGGATCAACCATACCAGCGCAGTGAAACCCACCAAGACAAACATGCGCCTCCAGCCGTGGAGCACGATGAGCCAGGCGATCAGGGGGGCGCCCAGGGCCAGACCGGCGCGCGTGCCGCTGTCAAAAAGCCCTGAGGGTAGACCGCGCTCTTCGGGAGCAAAGAGCACACTGACGATCTTCGTCCCCCCCGGCAGATAGATCGATTCACCGATGCCGAGGAGGATGCGAAGCAGGATCAGGACGAGCAGGCTTCCCGCGAGTCCGGTCAGCCCGCAGGCCAGCGACCATAACGCAAACGCTCCGGCGTACAGCCACTTCAGGTTGTAGCGGTCCGCGCACCAGCCGATGGGGACTTGCATCAGGGCGTAAGACCAGAAAAAGGCTGAAAGCAGCATTCCTTTGACGGCCGGCCCCAGACCCAGGTCCAAGGAAATGAGCGGTAGCGCCACCGAAAGTGTTGCGCGATCAAGGTAGTTGATCAGGGAAGCGGTGAAGAGCAGGCCGACGATGGTCCAGCGACGCGCGTTTGAGACACCGGTCAGGTTTGTAACGGACTGATCGGGACCGGCGGCAGTGCCGATTGTGAAATTCACGAGGCCCGTCCTGCGCAATAAGAGTGGCGGCAGGATACCGCAATACGTTATCCGGGAAAACCAAAATTCGAGACTCGAAATTCGAAACTCGGTCAAACATCGCGCGTACGGTAATCGGGATCATAGAGGCACTACCCGGTAGACGACAGTTAGAGACCGCTGCTACAAGAGAACTGCGAACTGGAGCATGGTGTCCGGCAGGCCGGGCTGGCCCTGCACCAGATAGCAAAGGGCGCGCGCTGGCCGTCGCAATAGCAGCCCAGTTTGCGCGCAGACCTTCTGGAGGCTGGTGTTTTCTTATGGTCGAACTTCAATTCTTGGTAAACTCGCGGCGCTCTAAGGTCGGTGGCTCCAATCTGAAATGAATGCCCGTTGGGGAAGTCGCCGAACCGTGGGGAGGTTCAAGTGATGCGAAGCTTGTTGCTCGGTTTTTTCCTGCTGGCATTGGGTGCCGGGTGTGTCCAGGCGCAAGAGCAGCGGCTGGAGGAGTTGCGGAAGAAGACCATTCTGGTTTTTACTCCTCATCCCGATGATGACGTTTTCGGCGCGGGTGGGACCATCGCCTTGCTGAATCGCAACCACAACAAAGTCTTCATCGTGATCTACACCAACGACGACAAAGGTTCCTACGATCCCGAGATGACCTCCCAGCGTCTGGCGCGAATCCGCAAGGCGGAAGAAGAGGCCTCAGAAGGTCTGCTGGGAACGCCCAGGGAGAACATCACGTGGATGGGCTATGACGACGGGATGCTGGAATACGCGCCTCAGCCCAAGCTGGTCGAGGAGGCCACGGCCATCATCCGGCGCATCCGGCCGGATGTGCTGCTGAGCGTCGATCCGGGCGAGTGGTATGAGCGCTGGCACAAGACCGACCACCGCATGGCAGCCTTCAATACAATCGATGCGGCGCGGGCCGCGGAATTCTGGCTCTACTTCCCGAATCAACGCCTTCAGCAGGGCCTGGAACCGTACAAGGTGCCAGCGATGTATTTCTTCTACCCGGCGCCCGTGGAAGCCAACTACTGGGTGAACATTGATAGCGTGGCCGACCTCAAAGCGGAAGCGGCGGCAAAGCAGGTGAGCCAGTTTGATCCAGCCATGAACAAATACCGTCCGGACTGGGACCCGGCGGACCTGGCGCGCGCCCAGGAAGAGATGAAGCGCGAGCAGCCCAGGAAGGACGGCCACTACGTGGAAGCGTTTCGCCGCGCTACGGGGTTCAATCAGCAGTAGAGTTGGCGTGAGACCCTGTTTTTCTCGATCTCTGGCGGACTGAGGCCGCAGGTGTCCGCCACTTCAGGGCGTGGCGCGCATCCGGGCATGGCTCCAGATGTGCCACGGCGTCTGTCCCGTGTACCGCGCGCGAATGGGCGCGTCGTCGCGTGCGGTGACCTTCCGCCACCCTGTTGGGGGCAGCATAAAGCGCCCCAGCGCGTCGTGCCCTGACTGGCGGGGCTTCCTTTCGCACCACCCACCAGGGTGGATCTGCGGCCTTTAACCCGCAATCCTCCATCGTCAATTTCAACTGGCCAGGGCCTATCAGTACGAAAGTACTCGATGTCCCAAAACACCTTGCAATGGTCATCCACAAGTGCTATTCGTTGTCGCATGGAGAGGTGTCTCAAGCACATCTCTTGCTTCCTCCTCCTGCTCCTGGGTCTTGGAGTATTGTGCTGCGCTGCGCCGGGCGCCGATAGCGCCGGTGATGTTTTCCTTCAGCGTGGCGCAGCGCCTGAAAGCATGTACTGGGCAGCTCCTCAGCCTGCTTCACGTCGCACCTTTTCTGAAAGAACTTGGTTGGAGGGTTCGAAACCATTCTTTTCAGGGGATCTAAAAAGTTCTCCGCATCTCACCAAGCGCCTCGCGCCCACAAAACTTGAGAAGGATCTCCTGAGTTCAATCGGATTACGAAGGATTTAGAACGAGCTCTGCAAGTGGGTTACCCGGCCGCTTCGAGCGGCAGGAGGAGTCTTCTCCAGCAGACTGTAAACGCCTCCCGACGAAGGCCGTGGATCGGAGTTTTCTCGGACGGTGTCGGGACGCGCGTGGGAAAGATTGGGGAGGTGGGCCATGCCCCCTTTAATTCCTAATGAGCGGACGGCGGGACAAGCGGCGATGGTCTCCAGGGCTCGAGTGCTTCTGGTGGATGAAGACTTGCGAGACCTCGAGTATTACCGCGCGATTCTCCTGGAGCAAGGTTATGAGGTGCGGCCCTTCAGTTCTTATGCGGAAGCGGAGAGCTGTCTGGGAAACGAAATCTTTGACTTCATTGTGGTGGGGCAGGGAAGCTGCGTATTTGAGGGGCGCCGGGTGCTGGAGCGGGCGCTGGAGATCGACCGCCGAACGCCGGTACTCGTCTTGGCCCGCTGCCTCGATATGGGCTGTTACCTGGAAGCGATGCAACTGGGAGCGGTGGATTATCTTGAAAAGCCTCTTTCGCCATCCGAAATGGCCAGGGCGGTGGCGACCCACCTGCGGCCCCGCAGCTTGGCGGCCTGAACCCGGAGGGCCGAAGAGCAGAAGGCAGACGACAGCAGGTTGAAGGCAGAAAGACGAAGGCTGACGAATAAGCCAGGGCTCAGACCCCCGGATTGAAACACCGTCTACAATTGCAGGCTAGCCTCTCCTGACACCTCGGAAGCCGTTAACGCTGCCCTCCGCAAGTACCTCCAGGTTGAGAACCTCCGCTACGTTTTGGTCAGCGATGGGGGCTTGGCGGAAAAGCTCGCCGATGATATCGCCAACGACCGCAACGCCCGGGGCAAGACGCCCAAGGATTACCGGGTTGATACCGAAGCACGCGGCGGGAACAAGTATTGGCTGGTGACGGATAAGCGCCTCGAGACTCTCAAGCGGGACACCCTGTGGGAAGCCTACCGGCTCGGCATTCCGCGCTCCAACATCCATATCGTCAAGGCCGAGCAGATGTTTGAGACGGCTTCATTCCCTCAATAGACAGAATCGTTTTGCGGCCTTGCACTTCCCGTCTCTGCGCCCCTGTCTGTTCTAACCGCCCGCAACTCGCAACCGACAACTGCCTACTGCCTACTGACGTCTGAGTCCTGCGTAGCCACCGGTTCGACTTTCGGCACGAGCAAGTGCACCAGCCCGATAGCCACAGGATGCATGACGCCCGCGATAAGGAACAGCGGCACGTAAGTGTGGAACCACTGAAGGATATAGCCGGCGGTGAGCGCCAGGATCATGCCCCCGGCGGCACCCGCGGTCCCGCCCAGTCCCACCACTGAGCCGACATCTCTCTTGGGGAACATATCCGAGGCCAGTGTGAAAACATTTGCGGACCATCCCTGATGAGCGGAGGTGGAAATTGAGATCAGAGCCAACGCCAGCCAGGCGTTGGGCGCGAAGACCGCCACGATTCCCGACGGCATGCAGAACGCGCAAATCGCCATGGCCGTCTTCCGCGCGCGAGTGACGCTCCAGCCGCGCTTCATCAAGAAACCTGAAAGCCACCCACCGGCGACGCTGCCGACGTCCGCCGCGAGGAAGGGGATCCAAGCGAAGTAGCCGATCTCTTTCAGGGAAAACCCGCGCGCCTGCTTGAGGTAAGAGGGCAGCCAAAAGACGTAGAACCACCAGATGGGGTCAGTCATGAATTTGGCCGTGATGAAGCCCCATGCCTGGCGATAGCCCAGGATCTTGCGCCACGGGATTTTCGGCGCTGCCTCAATGCCTTCCTCGGGGTCACCGCTTTGGATGTGCCGGAGTTCCTGCGGAGCGAGCCAGGGATGTTCCTGCGGCAATCGGTAAATCCCGACCCAGAAGAACAGCCAGATAAAACCTAGCGCGCCGGTGAAAATGAATGCTTCCTGCCAACTGTATTTGAGTGTCAACCAGACGACCACCGGAGGAGCGATCACGGCGCCGACATTGGTCCCGGCGTTGAAGATCCCGGTGGCCAGGGCTCTTTCTCTTTTGGGGAACCACTCGGCCACAGCTTTGATGGCCGCCGGAAAGTTTCCTGCTTCGCCCGCGCCCAGGAAGAACCGTGCCACCCCGAAGGACAAGGCGCCGCGCGCCAGCGCGTGGGCCATGGCAGCGATGGACCACCAGACGATGGCCAGCGCATATCCCAGACGCGTCCCCAGCCGGTCCATGAAATGGCCCGAGACCGTCAGCATGAGGGCGTAAGCCAACTGAAACGCAAACACGATCCAGCCGTAGTCACTCTCCGACCAGTGCAACACGTTTTGCAGATGAGGCTTGAGGACCGAGATGGTCTGCCGGTCAATGTAGTTGATGGTGGAGGCGAAGAACAGGAGCGCGCAAATGTACCAGCGCAGATGGGGAAGTTGGAAGCTTGAAGCAGAGCGGGGATCGAGGGTTTGAGTTGGCTCCATAGCTTGAAGGATCGAGGCGCGTAGCGGCGCATGGCATGCGCCCTGTCCGGTCTGGGCGGCGCAGGCACTGGGCGGACGCCGTCCGCCCCTACCTCAAGATTGGCATCACATTGCCGCCCTGCCGGAGGAAGGCAACTTGGGCGTCCGGACCCGCGATGGCGAAGGCTCGTTCGAGCGCCTGCTGGGGCGTGCCGGCGGGCTCAAAGCCGATGCGGCGTTGGGTTTCCGTCTTGATGCCGGGTGAGACCATAATGCCGCGTCCTTTGTCCCGGATGACGCGCCCCACGTGAACCAGGTGTGCCGCAGCCACGAGATCGGTGATTTCCTTCCTCGCCACTCGAGCTCTCACCTCCGAGTAGCCGTGGTAACCGATCTGTTCCACCTCCGGGTGCTCCTCGGAGACGCCGTGCGGGCAAGGCGTCACCAGCACCACCACGCCGCCCTCGCGCACGGCGAGCTCCGCCGAATAGATTCCCTTGGCGGCTTGCCAGAGGTCGTAGTCCGCCGGGTAGGATTCCGAAACGACGACGTCGGCCGCGGTGGGTTGCTTGGCTCCCCAGATGGCGCGGGAATACTCTGCGCCCTGGCGGTGCGCGGCGACAACGTCTCCGGCCACCACGTGGATCACGCGCTGCTTCCCGTCCATCACCACGTTGAGGATGAAGCGCAGACCTGCCTGGCGCGCAATCTGTTCCACTTCTCGCCGCACCGGGTTGTCGGCGAGGCCGAGGATTTCCGTCCCGGCATATTGCGCGCTGGCCCAATGCGTGTAGCCGGTGACATCGGGGCCGGAAACTCCCGGCTGCACGATGGTGGCTCCACCGGTGTAACCCATCACGCGGTGAGGCACGATCATTCCTACTCCGATCACCAGGTCCGCCTGGCGGAGCATGCGGTTTACGCGGATGGGCGTGCCATCGGCGGTCGCCCCGATCTCAACCAGTTCTGCCGTCTTCCAGTGATGGAGGCTGACGGAGTATTCGCTGGGGATTTGCGGCCCCAGTTTCTTTTCTACTTCCTGGGGAGTCATGGGCGCGTGAGTTCCCGCGGCGATCAGAATCTTCACATGGTCTTTAGGGCAACCGCGCTCCGCCAGGCGATGGAGCAAGGCGGGCAGCAGGGCCCACGCGGGCGTCTGCCGCGTGATGTCGTCCACCAGGATGAGCACACGCGTGGAAGGTGAAACAACTTCCTCAACTCGCCCGCAACCGAAGGGGTGATCGAGCGCCTCTTCGACTAACCCGTCGACTGGCTTAGCAGGTTCGACTGCCCGTGGCTCGAGAATCGCCAGGAGATTCTTATCTGGAATCTCGAGTGGGGGAACGTCAGGGTATGAAAATGGGATTCGCATAAGTCTCCATTTAGAAGGAGGGATTCTATGATGAAGAGGCAAGCTTGTCTATCGTGCTTTGGACAAGCCCGCTGAGATTGGTGCATAAAAGGCCACTGTGGACCTATCGAAGAGGATGACGACATGTCTTCTCGTGAAAAGTCTTTCCCCCGCCTCCCTTTCCTTGCCGCACTGTCAGCCCTGTGCGCGGTCCTTAGGCCGGCTATGTCTTTCTAGGGAGGCTTTCATTCATATGGGAAAAAGCGCACTTGCTCACTCGGCGCGCTATGTGGCGGTCCCGGAGGGCGGGATCAGAGCCGTTGGCAGCGCATCGCAGCGGCTCCTCGACGGCGGCCCGTCCCACAAGATTGGTCCTCGGATCAGCAGGCGCCTCCCCGAGGTCGGCTGATCTTTCTGCGGCGCACTAACGAGCAAGGCGAAGCCCGACTGCCGGGTCATAGCTTCTGGGTAGACCCCAACTGGCCGAACTGCCTGGTCCGTGCCGAGGTCGACTTGGAGACGGAGAGGATTCATTTCTACGCTCTGCGACGAAGCGGACCCAGCACGCAACGGGTTCTGAACTCCATCCCGTACCAGTTCCCGATACGAGGGTTCATCGAGTGATCCGTAGACACTGTCACTTGCACGTTACGCTCACAAAAGTGTTCCGGAGGCGGTGTCACTTGGCCAGTCAGGAGTCAGAAGGCAGAAAGCAATGCCTTTCGTTGCTGCTTTGCACTCATCACTTGTCACTCGTCACTGGTTCTTCACCCAGGCGTGGCGGGGGTCGTCGGCCCAGGCGCCATAGCGGCGCTCTTCGCCCGCGAGCACCCAGGTGTAATGGAGCTGGTAGCCCGGGGCGGCGACAACGGGATGGTAGCCTCTGGGCAGCAGGACAGTGTCGCTGTCTTCGACCACAAACACTGTCGAGAAGCCCTGCGGGTCGTCCGGCGCGGTGTAAGTCCAGATGAATCCATAACCCTGGGCAGGCTTCAGTCGGAAAAAGTAGATTTCGTCCAACACGGCTTCCTGTGGGGGATTCGCGCTATCGTGCTTGTGGGGCGGGTAGCTGGACCAGTTGCCCGGCGGGTTTAAGGTTTCGCCGGCTAGGAGCCGCTCCGCGGGGACGTTCTCAGCCAGCGCCGAGTAGACGGTACGAGTCCAGTTATCGCGTCCGACCTGCTTTGCAAGCACAGCCGAACCCTCCAGCAAAGCCGGGCCGGTGGATACCTGGGAGGGCGCGGAGAAGATCCCCAGGTCCACCTTCGAGCTCCTGGCAGTGATTTCGTAGGTTGACTTGGGCGGGATGTAGACCATGGCCGGAGGTCCGGCGAAGACGTCGGCGCGGCTACCCACCTTCGAGAAAACTTGTTTCTTCCCGCCCGTGCCCTCCACGGTGACGGAAATGGTTCCAGAGAAAATGTCCAGGACGAGCTCACGCGAGCCGGTTGAGGCGGAATGTTGCTCGCCTTCCTCAAGCCGCAGCCGGGCGAAGTCGAGGAAGCGCATCGTTCCGGGCTGCACGATTTGTTGATACTTCGCTGGGGGTTGGCACTTGATCAGTCGGTCCATGAAGTCCTCGGTTCGCTGCAAAATGACGGAACAGGATTATACGACAAAAGGGAAGCGCGGATAAGTTACGGGAGGTTTTCGGCGGCCCGTGTGTGGCCCCCACGAAGAGCGGTCATGGGTCATTCCCAGCGCGCCTTCGCCTCCTCGCTTGGGGCGGGTTGGCATGGTCAAAGTTCCACTGGCTAAACAGAGAAGTAATGACCTATCATCAAAGCTTCGGAGCGCTCTCCGGCCTCCTCCATTCTGCCTGCAGATTGCCGGCGTCGACGATTGCCAATACGCCCGGGTAGACTTCTAACGTTTCGGATTTCCTGACGCCATGGCTGAACAATCCTCCCCGCCATCCCAGACCAGCAGCGCCTCTCTCGCCACACGAGCGGGGCAGAAGTTGAGGCAGCTCCGCGAGCGCCTTAACTTGACCCTGCGCGGGGTCGAGCAAGCCAGCCTGGAGATCGCGGATGCAGAGCAGAATTCGGAATTCGTGGTCTCCGTTGCCCGCCTGAACCAGATCGAGAACGACGGTTCGCTGCCCAGCATTTACAAGCTCTATAGCCTGGCCGTTACCTACAAGCTGAGGATGGAAGAAGTGCTGGGTTTCTACGGGATCCATCTGGGTAAGATGGAAGAACACCGACTGCTGGCGCGGCAGACCACGACGCACCTGTTCACCGCCGAGGTGGGGGACCCGGCCCGGCGCATCCGCTTTCCCATCCGCTTCGACCCCGGGTTCAAGCCGGAGAAGACCGTGTTCTTGTCCCGCATTGTAGAGATGTGGGGCGAGATCCCCGCGGGCCTGCTGGCCACTCTGGATTTGAAAAAGCATCGCTACGGCTACGTCGGCCTGGACGACCGCATGATGACGCCCTTGCTCCGGCCCGGCTCCATCGTGCAGATCGACGATTCCCGCCGCCGGGTAATGAACGAAGGATGGCTCAGCGAGTTCGACCGGCCGATTTACTTCCTGGAGCTGCGTTACAGTTACGAATGTTGCTGGTGCTACCACCGCGGGCGGGAACTCACTTTGGTGCCTTACCCTCTCTCTCCTTGCGGCCCTCGCACCATTCGCATTCCGGACGATGGCGAAGTTTTAGGCCAGGTCGTCGGAGTTGCCATGCGGATCGTGCAGTAGAGGCCACAGTTCCGTTTCCCTCAAGATCTTGAGAATCAGCTCCACGTTCTTGCTGAAGAGTTCGCGTGCCAGCGGGTGGCAAGTTTCCGGCGGGAGAATCTGATAGGGGCGCAGGCGCTCCCACGCTCTGACCAGGCGAGACCGATCTTCCCCCTGCGATTCAAAAAAGCGGATGAGTTCCTGAGTTTGCTCCTCCAGCGATAACGCCACCAATTCTTCAAAAACCTTCGCGTGACAACGGCGCAGGCCTTCATTCACCCCTTCCGCGGAATAGCGGGTCTCCAGTCCGTAATGGCTATAACACCCCGTATTGTGGTCGCGGAGCGAGGCGAGGTAAATGAGCTGGCTGAACTTCCCACGCATTTCGTCCAGGGTGCGATGCTGGGAGTCGGCCACCACTCGCTCGACCTCGGCCTCGAGGTCTGGCGTTCCTGGTTTCTCATCTCCTGAGTCCGGCATACTCGCTTCTCATTTCTTCCCGGAGCGCTGCGGCCCAAAGAAACCGCGGTCCTTTGCGCTTGATTATAGCAGCGCGTGTCCGCCTCGGACCATTATTAAAAGCGTCAATGCGGGTTCCCCAAGCGCCCCGGAAAGTTTCTTCGGGTCCTCAGCCAGCCATTGCAGGCTGCCGGAGAGCACCTGAGGGAGCGAAGTAGCCAGAGGTCGCGCGCCGAATCTTCGTTCATAGCGCCTCGCCGAGTTAAAACCCCAACGAGAATTGATGGGACGGCGCAGTGCCTGAGGAATCGCCTCAAGCAGAGGCAGTTCCGGGGTCGAGGCTTGAGGTGAGGGGCAGACTGGGCCCTTTCGGAGGCCGCTGGCCCCCTACCGTACGGTACAGGGCTGGGGGCCACCGGGACGGGAAGCTGAGCCCTGCACCGTATGGTGCGGGGCTGAGCTGGAACGTTCCAAAACGACGCTGTGGAGTGTCCAGTCACAGCTACCCGGGATTCCAAAATCGAAATCGCGGCTAAAATGTTATCGCTCCCAAGAGAAAACATTTGCGTCTTTTGGGGAATTAGATATATATTGTCGCTTTTTCCCGAAAACCAGGCGCTTGACAAAACGGCATTTGGTTAGTACACGTGGCGAGCAGGAGGACACTTCGATGACCCCCCGCGACAAAAAGCGTGCCTATAGGGATTGGCAAGGGCTAATCTTGGCGATCTGCGTGGCACTGTTCATTCCGGCTTCAGCGTTGGCACAGCAAGCGACCGGTAAAATCGTTGGCACGGTAACCGATCCCCAAGGTGGGGTGATGCCGGGGGTAAAGGTAACGGCCACCAACAAGGCTACCCAGATCAGTACCCCGAGCGTCACCGACAAAGAGGGGTTCTACCAGATCCTCAACCTTCCAATCGGCGATTACCGCATCACCGCGGAGCGCGAAAGTTTTAAGACGCTGGTCACGGATGCTCCGCCGCTGGAAATCAACCAGGTGCTGCGTGTGGATTTGCGCATGGAGGTTGGTGCCCGCACCGAGGCGATTACGGTAGAAGCGGTGGCCGCCAGCGTGGAAACTGTGAACCCCACCTTGGGGCAATCAGTCACCGCCCGACCTGCGGTGGACCTGCCGCTAAACGGACGTAACGTTCTTGATCTCGCTCTGCTGCAGCCTGGCGTCACCGAAGTCAACCCGGGTGCTACCGAGAATGCCCAGGCCGGCGGCTTCGGGATTGCGGGCGGCAAGTCCGATTCCGTCACCTTCCTTCTGGATGGGGGCATAAACAACGACCTGCTGGCGAACGAGGTCGTCTACAACCCCGTCCCGGACGCCATCGCCGAGTTTCGAATTCTGACCAGCAGCTACTCGGCGGAGTATGGCCGCAACTCCGGTGGCATCGTGAGCGTGGTCACCAAGTCCGGCACCAACGACCTGCACGGCAGCATCTATGATTTCCTTCGTAATGACGCCCTTGATGCCAACAGCTATTTCAACAATCGCGAGGGCCTTCCCAGGCAAGTGCTCAAGCGCAATCAGTTCGGCGTAACCGCCGGCGGGCCGGTAGTGATTCCGCACGTGGTGCACGGGAAAGACAAGTTCTTCTGGTTCGCGAGTTACTCCGGCCAGCGCCAGATCCAGACCGTTACCACCACCCAGCTTCCGGTCTTCACCCCGGCGGAGCTCCAGGGAGACTTCTCCCAGTCGGGCCCGGGCAATACTCCGGACCAGCTGGTGGCGGACTTCCTAACCGGCCTAGGGGCCTACGCCGCGAGCACTTCACTCGATCCTCAGAACTCGGGCTTCAACCCTATGTGCCCGCAGCTGACCCCGTGTGTCCACACTTATTGGCAGTCCGACCCCGCGAAGGCGGCGCAGGGGATTATTGATTCCACAAAGTTCAGCCCTGTGGCGACGAACTACATTCAAGCCAATCTCGTCCCGACTTCTCCGACGGGCCTTAAGATAGCGCAGGCTGGGAGCAAGAACGATTCCGACCAATTCTCGGTCAAGCTGGATGCCCAACTCAGTTCAAAGGACAAGCTAGGCGTTACCTTGGGGTGGTCCCGTAATCCGATACTCAATCCGTTCAGCTTCGCCTTTGGGTCTATCCCGGCCGATGCCTTTGGCTACGGCAGCATTGGGGACCATCATCGCGAGTTTCTCAACTTGGCCTGGAGTCGGAGCTTCTCGCCCACCATGGTGAACGAGGCGCGGTTTACCGCACAACGCATCAACATCGCGCAAGCCATTCCCGCCACGAAACTGCCCACTCCGGGTCAATTGGGGATTGGCATCACACCCGACGAGTCTACCGGTCCGAGCCGCATCGGCTTAACGAGCGGCCTGACGCTCGGCTTCAGCCCCCAAGGGCCCACCACCGAGATCAACAACACCTTTGGCTTGTCGGACACCCTCACCTGGGTGAAGTCGAAGCACACAATGAAGTTCGGCTTCTTTTTCTCGCCCTTTCAGAATAACACTCATTACGATTTCTACGTGGACGGCGAATTTGACTTCTATGGCCCCTCTACCAGCGTTGGCTCAGGTAACGATTTTGCGGATTTCCTGATGGGTCTGCCCGACGAGTACTTCCAGTTCGGGGCCGCGCCCTCAAACATCCGTAGCAGATCGTACTACGCGTTCGCGCAGGATGAGTGGCACATCCGCAAGAACTTTGTAGTCACTTACGGCCTGCGGTACGAATACAACTCCCCCAAACTGGATACCCAAAGACGCTCGTTTTCGATCAATCCCGGGCACCAGTCCACGCGGTTCGTCAATGCTCCCCTCGGTTTGCTGTTTCCCGGCGACGCGGGTGCTCCGAGGGGCGCCAATTTCCCGGACCGGACCAACTTTGCTCCCCGCTTCGGCTTCGCGTGGGACCCCTTCAACGACGGCAAGACGAGCATCCGGGGCGGCTTCGGGGTGTTCTATGACATCCTGAAAGGCGAGGACAACCTGCAGTTCAACGGCCAGGCGCCGTTCTTCGGGTATGTGGACATGTATTTCCCGTTGCCGGGAAATCCCACCTCCGACCCCGGTTTCTTGACGCAGCCCTTTGTTGCGGCGGGCGCTACCAACACGTTCCCCTCGAAGTCGCCGGCCCCGAATATTGACTTTGCGGCCGCCGGCTTCCTGCCCTTTGGCGGAGGCGGCGTGTACTTCGTCGACCCGCACTTACGCACGCCGTACACCTATCAATTTGACTTCAGTATCCAGCGGGATCTGACCAGGGGCCTGACCCTGGAGACCAGCTATGTGGGCAGCGTCACCCACAAGCAAACCGGGCTGGTGGACATGAACCCCTTCATCCTCGGCACGGACACGCGCCTGCTGAACACCCAGCCCGGAATCCTGCCCGACGGGTCGAACGGGTTTAGCTACCTGGAGACCTTCGCCAACGTCGTCAACGCCCATTACGATAGCCTGGAGGCCAGCCTCACAAAGCGGCTTACCCAAAGCCGCTGGTTGGGCAGCAGCTACATCACCCTGGCCTACACCTGGGGCAAGTCGATCGATAACGCTTCCGGGTTTCGCAACGTCAATTCGCAGGTGCCATATTACAACCACCGGCTGTTCCGTTCCGTTTCCGACTACGACATCGCCCACCGTGTTGCCTTCAGCGGGGGCTGGGATCTTCCCTTCGATCAGCTCTGGGCTTCCGGTCCCCGGCGCCTGACCAAGGGATGGAGTCTGTATCCCATCGTGACCTGGCGGACCGGGTTCCCCCTGGACATCTTCGCCCAGCTCTACACCACCAGGCGTAACCCTGGACCGTCAGGCGCTGGCGATGCAGGCATCGTGCGGGCGAACCTGAGCACTCCGGTCGTTCCCATCTTCGATCCGCACCAGACAAAAACGTTCAGCGGAGCCACAGGCTCGTTCTGGTTTGATCCTACAGTATTCAATACCACTTACGACCCTGCTGTGTTCACCTACGGTACGTACCCCAGGAACTACCTCCGCGGGCCGCACCGTGCCAATTTCGATTTTGCGCTGGCGAAGAAGATCGCCATTGTCGGAGAGCGGCTGAATGCGGAATTCCGCGCGGAGTTCTTTAATATCCTCAACCAGGCGGAGTTTCAGCTCCCCACCCTCAATATCGCCGATCCCAATTTTGGTCAGATCACGAGCACGTATGACCCGCGCATTATCCAGTTCGCGCTGAAGTTTACCTTCTAGCAGGATCCAACATGCGCCGTCTTTCCGTTGCTCCGGATACCGGTGCAATTTGATTACACGCGATGCGCAAGCAAAGGTACGCGCCCGAATATCGCGAGCGTGCTGTTTCCTCTCACCTTTAGCCGATTCGTCCTCCCTATTTCAGTCTTCACACTTCATAACTTCATACTCCAACATTCGAGCCAGCAAACTCCCTACTTCGGGAATATGAATTTCAGTTCCTGCCCCATTTCGAAGCGGGGCTTCTTGCGCTTGCGGATCAAGGTGGGGTTTTCGGACAGGGCGCTGACCAGCAGGGGCATGGCGATGGTTGAGTCGCAATGGACGCTGGCCATGCTGGCGTCGTGAGCGATCTTACCCCAGCTCTGGGCTTCCTCGAAGGTGCAGCCGGAGAGACCACCCCAGTGCGGGGCGTCGGTCACCACTTGCAGCGCGTACTTATGCCCTTCGGCGGCATCGCGCAGGAAGGCGGCCGTCACCTCCGTCTGTTGGACGAAGTTCTTGGGGGTGCCGCCGCCGAAATAGATCACCCCGCTGGAGGGAGACTCCCCGGCGAGCCGCGCGGTCTCCAGCACATCGCCGATCACATCAAAAGTAAACCGGTTCTTACCCAGAGAGCGGTTCTCCGCGATGCCGATTCCGATGGATGAATCAGCGACCGCGGGGCAGTAGAGCGGTATCCTTGCCTTATACGCCACCGTCACAATGCCGTCTTCTTTGGCGCGTTTGGAGACCTCTTCCCCTAGCAGGTACAGGAACTCGCGCGTGGTGTAAGGCCGGGACTGATCGAGCGTGGCGGCGAAGCGGCCGATCATGGCGTCGGCTTCGCGAAACTCCTCTTCATCGGCGAGGGTGTCGTACATGCGGTCGATGAGGTTCTTCTGCAAGTGCACGTCATCAATGCTTGGCGAACATTGGAAATGCAGCCGGCCCAGCGTTTCGTGGACGTCATGGAAGAAATTGGCGCCGGTCGAAACCAGACAATCAATCAGCCGGTTCCTGATCAGGTAAACCACCAGCCGCCGCATGCCCGCGGGGACCATCGCTCCGGACATCCCCATCATAATCATGGTGCGGTCCCCCAGCATCTTCTTCCATACCTGATAGGCGGTGGCGAGGTTGCGCCCCTGGAAGGAAATCCCCTGCATCTTCTCCAGTAAGGCCGCAACGCTTTTGCGGCCATCGATGGTGAGTGGGCGAGTAGGCGTGGAAAGGATTTCGTGTTTGCGCATGGTTGGCGTCCTTGGTCCGGCATCCCGCTGCGGCGGGCAACGGATAGCGGAGAACTGGTGACTGAGAACTGCCTACTGCTTGCAGCCTGCTTCTACTACTTGGCGTCCCCCGCATTGTCCGTAACAAGCTCGCAGGATTGAGCCAGACACAAAAATGGTCGTGGGATACCGGTCCGCTGTCGGATGGATTTACTCGTCAATGCCCAGCAAGATGGCTGCGGACAGCACCGTGGTCCAGAGACCGCGCTTGTCACCGATGGCGGACTGGGTGATGTGCATGGTGCGAACGATTTTGTTGGAGATGCGATAGATCTCCTTCTTCTCATCCCAGCTCCGGTCGGAATCAAATTCCACACCCAGGGTGGTGGCGAGCATCTCGGCGGCCAATTCCTCGGCGTACTCCCCGGCAACCTCTTCGGTTTCCCCGAAGGAATGGTGCTCCGAAAGGTAGCCGAAGGTATTTCGGTCGCTGGGGATGGCGATCCCCACCGAGGCGGCAATCAGCCGGTGCGGTTCCCGAGTGGAGTTCTCACTCATCACCACGAAGGTCACTTGGCCCGGCCGGAGTTCCTTGACGCCCTCGGCCCTGGAGATGAGCTTGCACTTGGGAGGAAAAATGCTGGAGACGCGCACCAGATTGCAGGCGGCGACCCCGGCGGAGCGCAGGGCCAATTCGAAGCTCGTCAGCTTCTCGCGGTGCTTCCCAACGCCTTTGGTCAGGAACATCCTTTTCGCTACAAACATCCTGTTACGCCCCTTTGTGCTCAGCGCAACCTCACCGGGTTCGGGACTTCCCCGCCCAAACCCGGCTTCGGAGCGGCGCATTCAACGCATGGATGGAAGAATTTTGTACCGTAACAAAAAGGCGAGAAAAGTGTCAATGAATATTTCCTGGGAGCCTGCCGGTCCTCCGGCGACGATTCAGAATCTTCTCCAGCGTTCCTGGGCAGGAAGCGGGCGCCAGAAGGAGTGAAGGCGCTTCCCTGCCGTCTGGTGACGAGGAATCTCTCAGTCCGTCCTCTTCGCAGGGCAGAGCACCTTCATCGCCGCCGCTAAAAATGCCTCTCGCGTGGCCCTTGACACAAATCGAGGTGCAGGATATGTTGCTTGGTTCGTTTCAGTCCACCCACTATTTGAATCGGTAATCGGGGGCAAAGAAATCTTTTATGGAGGTTCCATGAACCCGAAAGCTGTACTGGAGTTTGCCGCCGCCAACAATGTCAAGATCGTGGACATTCGCTTCACCGACCTGCCGGGGTTGTGGCATCACGTTTCCTTCCCCATCCATGAACTCGAGGAGAAATCTTTCGAAGAAGGGTTCGGCATGGACGGCTCCAGCATCCGCGGCTGGGCCGCCATTCACGAGAGCGACATGCTTTTGGTCCCCGATCCGAGCTGGTACATGCTCGATCCGTTCACCGATACACCCACGCTCGTCATGATCGGCGACATCATCGACCCGGTCACCAAACAGCATTACCTGAAAGATCCGCGCCACATCGCCAAGAAAGCCGAGACCTATTTGACGTACACCGGCCTGGCGGACACGGCCTACTTCGGAGCGGAAGCGGAGTTCTTCATCTTTGACAATGTCCGCTTCGACCAGGCGCAGCAACACGGCTTCTACTTCATCGATGCGGAGGAAGGCCGCTGGAATTCCGGGCGCGAGAAAGACAATCTCGGTTACCGCCCGCGCTACAAGGAGGGCTATTTCCCCGTCCCGCCCACCGACCACTACCAGAACCTACGCACCGAAATGGTCCTGACCATGGAGAAGGCGGGACTGCAAATCGAATGTCACCACCACGAGGTGGCGACCGGCGGGCAGGGCGAGATCGACCAGCGGTTCAACTCTCTGGTGAAGTCGGCGGACGGGATGATGATTTACAAGTACGTCATCCGCAACGTGGCCCAGCAGTACGGGAAGACCGTCACGTTCATGCCGAAGCCCATTTTCCAGGACAACGGCTCGGGTATGCACACTCATCAAAGCCTTTGGAAAGATGGGAAACCGCTCTTCGCCGGGGATAAGTATGCAGGCCTTAGCCAGTTGGCGCTTTGGTACATCGGCGGGCTCTTGAAGCACGCTCCAGCGCTTGCAGCGCTGATTGCTCCAACCACAAATTCCTATAAGCGCCTTGTTCCTGGTTTCGAAGCGCCGGTGAACCTGGCCTACTCGCGCCGCAACCGCAGCGCGGCTTGCCGCATCCCGATGTACTCCGCCAGTCCCAAGGCCAAGCGCGTCGAGTTCCGGCCGCCCGACCCGTCCTGCAACCCTTACCTTGCCTTTGCCGCGATGATGATGGCGGGGCTGGACGGCATCGAGAACAAGATCGACCCCGGAGAACCGCTGGACAAGGATATCTACGATCTGGGTCCGGAGGAGCTTAAGAAGGTGCCTTCGCTGCCGGGCTCGCTGGAGGAATCGCTGCGGGCGCTCGAAAAAGACCACGACTTCCTGCTCAAAGGCGACGTCTTCAGTGAGGAGTTGCTGGAGACCTGGATCGACTACAAGATAAAGAACGAGGTGCAGGCGGTGAATATGCGGCCGCACCCGTACGAGTTCGCCCTGTATTACGACATCTAGACAAGTCTCTTGTCCCTTGTCCGTAATGCCTGGCCAGTTGTCTGCCTATCAATAGGGTAACGATCGGCCGTAATCCTCGTAGGAACGGGGGCGCGGGGGCGCTCACCGCGGAGAGGTTTCTTGAGGCCAGGGAGGCTTTATTGTTTCCTGGCCTCCCTTCTTTCTTATCCGGGTTTGCCTGTATTCCGGGCGGCCGAAAGATCGTGTCAGGTCCGCGACAACGGACCACCAGCAACGGACAACTGACAACCCACAACGGACTACCCACCACCCAGGGTATAATCCAAACGCATGCGGCCGGAATTTTCGACCATCGCCTTCCAGGAGCCCGGCAAAGCCGAAGGGAACCTGGCGCGGCTCGAGCAGCAACTGGCTCGCCCGTTGATGGTTCCTCTTGCCTCGTTGCTGGCTCACTCGCCCGACCCGGACGGCGCCCTGAACCTCCTGGAGCGTTATGTCCAGGGTGCAACTCCCGATCTGCGGCGAGAGATCGCCAACACTCCGACGGCTTTGACTTATCTCGTAGCCATCTTTGGTTATAGCGGGTACCTCGCGGAAACTTTTCTGGCGGAACCTGAACTCGCCCTCCAGTTTGCGCGCGACCGCAATTTCACCAAACTCAAGTCCAAAGAAGACTTGATGCAGGATTACGCCCGCTTTGCCACCACCGATCCCGAGCCCTGGCTTTCCGCGCAACTGGCGCGATTCAAGCGGCGCAACTACCTCCGCATCGTGCTGAAGGATGTCCTGGGGCTCTCCACCCTGGGGGAGACTACGCTCGAGCTCTCGGCGCTGGCGGACGTGATCCTGGCTAACGCGCTTCTATATTGCGACCAGGAACTGGTGAAGCGCTACGGGCAGCCACAATACCGCGACCCGCAGGGACGCATCGTGCGCAGCGGATTCAGCATCGTTTCTCTGGGCAAGCTGGGTGGAAAGGAGCTCAATTACAGCTCTGATATCGACCTCCTCTTTCTCTACTCGCACGATGGCGAGACCTCGGGGGGGAGCGAGCGTGATTCCGTCACCACCAACAAGGAATACTTCGTTCGCCTGGCGCACGCCATCACCCGCACCATCACCCAGACTACTCCCCAGGGGCAGGTGTTCCGCGTGGATTTGCGCTTGCGGCCGGAGGGCGAGATGGGTGACCTGGCGATCTCACTCCTCTCGGCGCAGGAATACTACGAGCATCGCACGCGCGATTGGGAATTGCAGATGCTCATCAAGGCCCGGCACTCCGCCGGAAATTCCCGGGTTACGCGAGAACTGCTGCGGGCCGTGGAACCTTACATTTACAGTTCGCCGGGGGATTTTGAGGCTGTGGAGAGCATCCTGATGTCGCGGGAAAAGATCTCGCAGCGGCTGCGGGAGAGCCGCGGGAGCGCCATCGACGTCAAGCGGCATCGCGGCGGCATCCGCGACGTCGAGTTTCTGGTGCAGTGTCTCCAGCGCCTGCACGGTGGGCGCGATCCCTGGGTGCGCTCCGGTGGAACCCTCTTCGCCCTGCGCAAACTGAACGACAAGGGCTGGCTTTCCGACCGCGACTTTGCCTCGCTCACGACTTCTTATGAGTTTCTCCGCAAGGTGGAACACCGCATTCAACTGGAACGGGGCCAGCAGACGCATCGCCTGCCCAGCGAACCGGAAGCCCTGGACCGCCTGGCCCGCCGTGCGGGAATCGAGACTGCTTCCCGTGAGCAACCGGGAGATGCTCTCTTGCGACGCATCCAGGAGTCCTTCACCCGCGTTGACGACATCTACCAGCGGGTCATCCATCCACGCGTTCCTCCTGTTTCCGGGGAGGCGTTTGACTTGAAACCCCTGCTCGCCGTCCCCGCCGAACACGGGCCTCACTCCTACGAAGCGACTCTGGCTTTTCTCGACGCGCACGCTCCGGAGTTGGGCCGCCGGGTGAGAGAGGTTCCGCTCCCCGAGCGGGCCAAAAGAAATGTCTCGCGCTTCTTCGGGGCGCTCCTCGGCTCCTCGGAGCGCTTTGCGCTGGCGCTCGAACAGCCTGACCGGGTGCGCAGAGCATTGGAAGTGGTCGGAGCCAGCGAGTACCTGGCGGAGCTGTTGATCCATCACCCCGAAGAGCTGACCGTCCTGGAATCTCCCGAGGTCGCCTTTACCCCTTCCACGGCCCGGCAGATGGAGATCGGTCTCGACCGGACCCACGATCTCGGCCCTTTCCCCTGGGTTGTGGAGCGGGGCTTGAGCATCCGTGAAAAAATGGCTTTGCTGAGGCGGGCCTTTCGGACTCGCGTGCTTCAGTTCGGCGCAACGGATCTGGATGGACTCGATTCGATCTTTGCGGTCCTGGATCGCTGGTCAACCCTGGCGGCTCGGTCCATTGCCAGCGCGCTGGAGATTGCCTGGGAGGCCCTTCGAGAGGGCCCGGGAGAAAAACCTGGGCGGGCGCCGGAACTGCCCTTCGTGCTGCTGGGGCTGGGACGATTGGGTCTGAACGAGTATGACCTGGCCTCCGATGTCGATTTGATCTTTGTGGTAGATCCCGAGGTGCCGCAGGAGCAGATGGCTTTCTGGACGCGCCTGGCGGAGAAGACGATTGAAGTGCTCGCGAGCTACACCAGTGACGGCGCGGTCTTTCCCGTTGATACACGACTCAGGCCGCGCGGCCAGGAAGGCGAACTGGTGGTGACCGAAGACACGCTGATCAACTACGCGGCGGAAGACGCGAAGGTGTGGGAAGCCTTGACCTTCATGAAGGTCAATCCTGTGGCGGGCAACTTCGCGCTCGGGCGACGGGCAGTCTCGAGGCTGGCCGGTTGCCTGTTCGATCGCTTCGCTGCCTATCCTGACCTGGAGGGCGAACTCCAGCGGATGCGGCGAAGGCTCGAGAAGGAGATGAAGGTTCCGCCTTCCAACACCAAAACCGCTCCCGGAGGTTACTACGACGTGGACTTTGCCGTGTCGTATCTGCGCTTGCGGCGCCGGGTGGCTATCTCACCTCCCGCCAACACTGCCGATGAGATCAGCGTGCTCAACTCGGCCGGCTTGATCAGCGAGGACGACGCAAACTCCCTGACCGAAGGCGCGGCTTTCCTGCGCTCCGTGGACCACGCCCTGCGCCTCGTCACCGGTAAGGCCGCTGAGGGCCTGCCCGAACACGTCGGCCACGCCGAGGCGGTGGAGAGCTTGGCACACCGGTGGGGATTGGTCGGAGACGGTGAAACACTCGCTCAAGGGCTGCGCGCCACTCAGGAGCAGGTGCGGTACGTTTACCGCCGGCTGGTGGGGTCGGAATGAGCCCCGCGACCAGCTACCAGTGACGAGTGATGAGTGACAAGCAAAGGATGAAGTCTGAAGAAAGGAAATGTGCGCTTGCTCTCTTCTTTCACAGTTCATATTTCACACTTCCTACTTTGCGTCCCTACCTCGCACCTTGCGCCTGACACCTATTCGTAGCGCAACGCCCCCACCGGCTCCAGGCGCGTCGCCGGGCGGGTCAAAGGAATTGCTGCTTGAAGAGCCGCAACGTTGGAAAGCGAATGTTGCGCTACATGTTCAATGCGCGTTGCTTGAACTGGTCTGGCTTGGGTGTTAACCTAATTTGTTTGGGTTGAGGACGATCAATTTCTTCGTGTGGTTCGCAATAAACAGGTCAGGCGATTGACCACCGGGAGGGCCTCATGGCACAGAACCTTGTGCAAAAAATCCTGGAAGAGCATCTGGTAGAGGGGAAACTGGTTGCGGGTGAGGAAATCGGCCTGCGGATCGACCAAACATTAACCCAGGACGCCACCGGGACCATGGCGTATTTGCAGTTTGAGGCGATGGGCATTCCGCGCGTCAAGACGAAGCTCTCGGTCAGTTATGTTGACCACAACATGCTTCAGACAGGCTTCGAGAATGCCGACGACCACCGCTTCTTGCAATCCATCGCCGCAAAGTACGGGATCTACTTCTCGCGGCCCGGCAACGGTATCTGTCACCAGGTTCATCTGGAACGTTTTTCGCAGCCCGGCGTCACCTTGCTCGGCTCCGACTCGCACACGCCCACGAGTGGTGGCATGGGCGCGCTGGCCATCGGCGCGGGCGGCCTGGACGTGGCCGTAGCGATGGCTGGCGGAGCGTTCTACCTGACCGTGCCCAAGGTTGTGGGTGTCGAGCTGAGAGGGAAGTTCCAGCCCTGGGTGACCGCAAAGGACATCATCCTGGAAATGCTGCGGCGTCTCACTGTGAAGGGCGGCGTGGGCCGCATCTTCCAATATTACGGCGAAGGCGTGAAGCAGTTGAGTGTTCCGGAGCGCGGGACCATCACCAATATGGGCGCCGAACTGGGCGCGACAACTTCCATCTTTCCGAGCGACGAGCGCACGCGCGAGTACCTGCGAGCGCAGGGAAGGGAAGACGTCTGGCGGGCACTGGCCCCTGACCCGCAGGCGACCTATGACGAGCACATGGTGATTGAACTCGACAAACTTGAGCCGCTGATCGCCCAGCCGCAAAGCCCGGACAACGTCGTCCCCGTGCACACCCTCAAGGGAACCAAGGTGGCGCAGGTGGCCGTGGGGAGCTGCACCAACTCCTCGTTCCACGACCTGATGACCGTGGCGGCGGTCCTGCGCGGGCGGGTTGTGGACCCCAACGTGAGCATGGTGGTGACCCCGGGCTCGCGCCAGGTGTTCGAGATGGTGAGCCGCGCCGGCGGCTTGACCGACATGATTTCGGCGGGGGCGCGCATCCTGGAGTCGGCCTGTGGGCCGTGCATCGGCATGGGGCAGGCCCCCCCCACGGGCGGTGTTTCGGTCCGTAGCTTCAACCGCAACTTCCCTGGGCGTAGCGGAACCTCCAACGATAGAGTCTATCTGAGTAGTCCCGAGACTGCGGTGGCCTGTGCGGTACGCGGCGAAATAACGGACCCGCGTGAGCTGGGTGAGTACCCGCACATCGAGTGGCCGGCAAAGTACCTGGTGGATGACCGCATGATCCTTGCCCCGGCGGAAAAGCCGGAGACCATCGAGATTATCCGCGGTCCTAACATTAAGCCGCTGCCGATCTCGAAGCCGCTGGCGGATAAACTCGGAGGCAAGCTGCTGCTGAAGGTAGGCGACAACATGTCTACCGATGGCATCATGCCGGCGGGTGCAAAGATTCTGCCCCTGCGCTCGAACGTTCCGGCGATTTCCGAATACGTTTTCTCTCTCGTGGATTCCACATTCGTCAAACGTGCCAAAGAAGCCGGAGGTGGTGTTGTAGTGGGCGGGAGCAACTACGGCCAGGGTTCCAGCCGCGAACACGCCGCGCTGGCCCCCATGTACCTGGGAGTTAAGGCCGTTATTACGAAGTCGTTTGCGCGCATCCACTGGGCAAATTTAATTAACTTCGGGATTCTGCCCCTGGTGTTCGAGAACGAGGCGGACTACGACCGGCTGAATCAAGATGACCAGCTTGAGACGAGCGGGGTCCGAGAGGCCCTGGGCGCTGGCAAGTTCTTTACAATCAAGAACGTCACGCAGGGCTACGAGTTTCCGGTGAAATACAATCTGAGCGAGCGCCAGCGGCGCATCTTGCTCGCTGGCGGGCTCCTCAATTTTGTCCGGAACCAGTAGGCCGCGGTGGGCTTCTCGTGCCGCCGGGAGGGCGGCGCTACAGAAGGCGACTCAGGCTCGGCTGGAATACCGCCGGGACGGCGGGCTACTGGTACGAGAAGGGCCATTCTGGCCCGCGAATTGCCACAAACCATCACGAATCCAGCATAGGGAGGTTTTTTGACCCATGGCCACCTATAACGGTGTTCCTGTCCCTATTGACGGCAGAGCGATCGAGTTTGTCGGCGGTAAGTTTGTCGTTCCCGACAACCCTGTTATTCCTTACATCGAGGGCGACGGCACCGGGCGAGACATCTGGAAGGCAGCGCGGCGTGTCTTCGACGCTGCGGTGGAGAAGGTCTTTGGCGGAAAGCGGCGGATTGTGTGGTACGAAGTTTTCGCGGGAGAGAAGGCTTTCAAACAATTCAGCGAGTGGTTGCCTCAAGGCACGCTGGATGCCATTAAGCAGTACCGCATTGCTATCAAGGGGCCGCTGACTACTCCGGTGGGAGGCGGCATCCGCAGCCTGAACGTATCCCTCCGGCAGTTACTGAACCTCTACGCCTGCTGGCGCCCGGTGAAATACATTCCCGGCGTGCCTTCGCCCATGAAACACCCGGAGCGAATGAACATCATCATCTTCCGGGAGAACACCGAAGACGTGTACGCAGGCATCGAATGGCGCGAGGGTTCGCCGCAGGCCCAGCGCGTCATCGAGTTCATCAACGCACTGCTCCGTGAGGATAAGATCGGCAAGCAGATCCGCGCTGATTCGGGCGTAGGCATCAAGCCGATTTCGATTACCGCCACCAAGCAGCTCGTTCGCCGGGCCATTCGCTACGTGATCGAACACGGCCATGAGACGGTGACCCTCGTTCACAAGGGCAACATCATGAAGTTCACCGAAGGTTCCTTCCGCGATTGGGGTTACGCCCTGGCCAAGGAAGAATTCCGGCAGCAGATCGTTACCGAACGCGAAAGCTGGGCGCTGGATAACAAGGACAAGAACCCGGAGATCTCCATTGAGGCCAATGCCGCGCTGGTGGAGCCGGGCCTGGAGATGGCCAACGAAGCGTTCAAACAGCAGGTGTACAAGGAAGTGAAAGGATGCCTCGACGCCATCTACGCGACGCACGGAGACGGGCAGTGGAAGAGCAAGATCCTGGTGAACGACCGCATTGCGGATTCGATGCTTCAACAAATTCAGACGCGCGCGGACGAGTACGAAGTGGTGTGTACGCCCAATTTGAATGGCGATTACCTCTCGGATGCCTGCGCAGGCCAGATCGGCGGGCTGGGGCTGGCTCCGGGCGGCAACATCGGCGATGGATTCGGGGTGTTTGAAGCCACGCATGGCACCGCGCCCAAGTACGCCGACAAGGACATGGTTAATCCCGGGGCTCTCATCCGCTCGGGAGCCTTGATGTTTGAATTTATCGGCTGGCTGGAAGTGAGTGAACTGATCGAGAAGGCGCTGGCCTCCACCATCGCCCAGCACCGCGTTACCTACGATCTGGAACGCCTGATGGTGATGGAAGGCATCAAGGATGTGCAGAAACTGGGGACGGGCGCCTTTGCAGGCGCCATCATCGAGAACATGGAGAGGGCAAAGGCCCAGGCCGCGTAACGATTCATTGTAGGGGCACGCCATGGCGTGCCCTGTTTTGTGGCATGGACATCCTGGCCATGGGGGCCGCGGGCGGGACGCCCGTGCCACGTCAAACAAGATTCGGTTTCATCTATTTCAGGAGGGCGTATGCGCAAAAAAATAACCGTGGTAGGGGCAGGCAATGTAGGCGCAACCTTGGCCCATCGCCTGGCCGACAAGCAACTCGCGGACATAGTACTGATCGACATCCTGGAAGGTGTCCCGCAAGGCAAGGGGCTGGACCTGCTCCAATCCGGTCCCATCGAGGGATACGACGTCAAGATCAAAGGAACGAATAACTACGCCGACACCGCGAATTCCGACTTGGTGGTGATGACGGCCGGGTTGCCGCGTAAACCCGGCATGAGCCGCGATGACCTGCTGAAAGCCAATTTTGACGTGGTCAAGCCGACCATCGAGCAAGTGGCAAAATACTCACCCGACTGCATCCTGATCGTGGTGACCAACCCGCTCGACGCCATGGCTCAGACGGCGTTCAAGGTAAGCGGCTTCTCCAAGAACCGCGTGATAGGGATGGCCGGTATCCTCGACAGCGCGCGCTATCGGACCTTTCTAGCGGAGGCCCTCAACGTGTCCGTCCAGGATGTTCAGGGGTTGGTGCTCGGCGGCCATGGCGATACTATGGTGCCCGTGCCGAGCTACACCGTGGTGTCGGGCATTCCCATCTCGCAACTGATGCCGAAAGAGCAGCTCGATAAGATCATCGCGCGGACGGCCAAGGGCGGCGGAGAAATCGTTAACCTGCTCAAAACCGGAAGCGCCTACTATGCGCCCTCGGCCGCCGTCGCCGAGATGGTGGACGCGATCTTTAATGACCGGAAGAAAATCCTGCCCTGTGCCGCTTACCTCGAAGGTGAGTACGGCATTCATGGCCTGTTCGTGGGCGTGCCCTGCAAACTGGGCGCGCGCGGCATCGAGCAGATCATCGAAATCAAGCTGACCCCGGAAGAGCACGCCGCCCTTCGGAAATCCGCTGCGGCAGTGAAAGAACTGGTGGACATCATTAAAGTCTGAAGTCTGAAGTGTGAAGTCTGAAGAGTACCGCCTCGTGTAGCGCAGAGTTGGTTTCTAGGTCTGCGGCTCTTGTCGTGTAGCGGGGGCTTTACGCCGCCACAGTAGAGACGGCCCGCTGGGCCGTCTCCGAGGTGGAGACGTTCCGCCGGAACGTCTCTACTGCCCCTCCCCGCAAGCCCCCAGCCGAGACCGTTGTGCGCCCAGATGTTGTCCGGTTGGAGGCGGATCGCTGTCCGATATGAGTCGATGGCGGCGTCTTACTCACCCTTCACGGCGAGGGCTACCCCGAGGACGGCGTGCGCCCACGCCACGTCGGGCTGCAAGCGGATAGCCGTCCGATACTCGGCAGCGGCCCTGTCCCAGGCCTTTTGTTCATGAAGGACATACCCCAGCGCAGAATGAAGAGATGCGTTATCGGGGTCAAGTTGCAGTGCAACCCGGAATTCCTGCTCGGCCTCCGGGTACAACCTTCAGTATCCCAGGTCAATCCCGCGCACCATGTGTTGCTGAATCTGGGTCTGCTTGGCAGCGGTGGCAGGATCAACTGATGGTGGAGGCGTTCGCTTGGCGCTGCGGAGAGCTTTCACGAGCACTTCTTCCGCGCCCGCGCCCTGCAGTATTTCGAGGTAATCGTCACTCGGTTCGAAATCAATGCCGCGTTGTCCGACAAGGTGAGCCACGCGCTGGCTGGGGACGCCCCCGGCGAGTAGGGCCAGCACCTGGACTTTATCCAGCGGCTTGGGTTCTTTCTTGGGGGTCTGAGCAAGGCCGGTAGCGGCCAAGAACAGGATTAAGGCGAGTGACCTGAATCTCACGGCCCACCTCTGCCGTATACGATGCCACAATTCTAGATCCTTGCGAGCTGATGCGCCACCCGCTCGGTGGTAGGGGAGGGCCTTTACGGCCCTCCCGAAAAACGGGAGCACCATGAAGGTGCTCCCCTACCAACGCGGATGCAAGCCCCTGCCACCCAAGGCGGAAGCATACTTCCACACTTCAAACGAAACGGGCGCGGGATTCAGGAGACCATTAAGATGCAGTTCGCGCAAGGAGACTAAGTTTGTTCGTGGAGGATATCTTGAATTTGCTTTTCGACAACGGGCAGCTTGTTCTGGAGGATGTCCCAGATCACTTCCACATCCACGCCGAAGTACTCATGGGTGAGAATATCTCGGAGGCCCGCAATCTTCTTCCAATCAATAGCTGTGTGTCGAGTTCGAATGCTCTCCGGAATCTTCTTCGTTGCCTCTCCGATCACTTCCAGGTTGCGGACCACGGCATCGAGAGTCTTGGGGTCTTTGGCGAAGTCTGCAAATGTCAGGCCGGAAGAGTAGTCGCGGATCTTGCGACTAGCCTCCAGGATGTCCTCGAGGTAGACCTTATAGTCCCGGAGCATGAACGGTCTCTTTGAGGATGGATTCGCGCAGGCGCGGCTTGAGGGAATCAGCGAGCACCAGGTCCACGGGGCAGCCGAAGAGGCTCTCCAGGAATTCTTTCAGGTCCATATAGGCGTCGAAGGATTTATGTTCGAATTCCACCAGGAAATCCAGGTCGCTCGAGGCTGAACTGTCACCTCGCACAATCGATCCGAACAGTCCAAGGCGGCGGACGCCATAACGAGCGATGGCGTCGCGGTTTGCTTGTAATGTATTGAGAACTTGCTCGCGAGTGTGCGTCATGAGCGGCCGTCAAATCAGGCGCAGCGGATTCGAAACCATCAGTCCTGGCCTGCTGACCGATACAAGCTTAATCTATACCCGAACCGCAGCGAATACAATCGCGCCCTGGGCATCAAAATGCCGACCTGAGCTGTCCCGATTCATCGGGAAGGTCGGCGCCACAGGGCACATAGCCATGTGCCCCTACCTGCTGCCTACTGTCCGCCTTGTCGGATCCGCCTTGCGCGGACCTTCTACCTTCTTCAATCGTGGCGAGGTAAACTCGCCGCTACTTAATTTCTACGATTTTCATAGCGTTCATGACGACCGGCGCCTTGGGGCGGTCCTGGCGGTCGCGCGGCGTTGTCGAGATCTTTTCGACGACGTCCTGGCCTTTGACCACCTGGCCATAGATGGTGTGGTGATTGTTCAGCCAAGTGGTGGCCGCGACGGTGATAAAGAACTGGCTGCCTTTGGTATTTGGACCTGAGTTTGCCATGGCCAGCTTGCCGGGGCGGTCGAAGCCTAGGCCCTTCACAAATTCGTCCTCGAACTTGTAGCCGGGCCCGCCGGTTCCAGTCCCGAGCGGGCAGCCACCCTGGATCATGAAATCGGGAATGACACGGTGGAAGACCAAGCCATCGTAGAAGCGTCGCTGAGTGCGCTGGTGGGTCCTGGGGTCCGTCGATTCCTTTGTGCCGTTTGCCAGCCCAACGAAGTTCTCGACGGTTTTGGGCGCCTTGTCAGGATAAAGCTCGCAGGTGATTTCGCCCAGGGTGGTCTCGAAGACGGCATAGAGGCCGGCGCTTAAGTCGCTCATGGGTTCTCCTTCATTGCGCAAAAACGTTCGTTGTCCGTTGTGCGTAGTCAGTCACAACTGGCCACTGACAACTGACGACTGACAACGGACGATTGAAAACGAACTCCGGGGACGACCCGCCGCTACTTCACCTCAACGATGGTGACTTTCTTCATGATCACGGGGGTATTCGGCTTGTCCTGGGAATCGCGCGGGGCTTTCGAAATGGTGTCTGCGACGTTCTGGCCCTCGATGACCTCGCCGAAGATGCTGTGGTGGTTATTAAGATGCGGCGTAGGCGCCACGGTGACAAAGAACTGCGCGCCGTTCGTGTTGGGTCCGGAGTTGGCCATGGCCAGGCGTCCGGGCTTATCGAACTTGAGGTCGGGGCTGAACTCGTCCTTGAACGTGTAGCCGGGGCTGCCTTCGCCGGTGCCAAGATAGTCGCCTCCCTGGATCATGAAGCGCGGGATGACGCGGTGAAAGGTCAGGCCATCGTAATAGCGGCGTTGGGTCCATGTTTTCTTTTTCCCGTCGTACCAGCGCTTCGTGCCGTTGGTGAGGCCCACAAAGTTCTTCACGGTCTCGGGCGCCTTGTCGGGGAAGAGGCGGCACACGATGCGCCCCAGCGTCGTGTCGAAGACCGCGTAAAGACCGGGCGGCTGGTCCAGTTTGATTTGCGGGGGGGCGGAGGGTTTGGCGGCAGCCGATTTCTCGGTCTGCGCCGCGAGCGAGGAGGCGAGCAAGCTCATTCCCACTAGCGCCGCTCCCAGGTGTCTGATTCTCATGGTTGTCCTCCCTCCGGGGTTTGCATCTCGCGCGCGGCCGCTTCCACTTTCCGCATGACGCGCAGGAGATTCCCACCCAGGATTTTCTCCAGGTCTTCTTCACTATAGCCGCGTCGGGCGAGTTCCCGCACCAGGTTGGGGAGTTTCGAGGCGTCCTCCAAACCGCGCGGGATTGAGGAGACGCCGTCAAAATCCGATCCCAGGCCGACGTGGTCCACGCCGCCCACCTTCACAGCGTGCTCGATGTGTTCGGCGATGCGCGTGTAACTGGGCGTGGGGAGCCGGGCCTCGTAGCGCGCCCAGATCTTGCGCGTCTCCTCGGCCAGACGTTTTCGGTCGTTGCCATATTGTTTTTGAGCAGCGGATTCTTCCGCCTGGATTTGCTTGGCGACCTGCTTGTAAGCGGCGGCATATTCAGGATCGATAAACCCGGAATAGAAGTTGATCTGCATTACGCCACCGTTCTTGGCGAGCGCGCGGATCATGTCGTCGGTCATGTTGCGTGGGACGTTGGTCAGGGCGCGGCAGGAAGAGTGGGAAGCGATGACGGGAGGGCGAGTCGCGGCCAGGGTGTCGTAAAAGGTTTTGTCGGAAACGTGGGAGATGTCCACCATCATCCCCAGGCGGTTCATGCGCGCGACGACCTGGCGCCCCAGTCCCGTCAAGCCATTCCACTGTGGTTTGGCTCCCGAGGAATCCGCCCAGTCGGTGTTGGCGGTGTGGGTGAGGGTCATGTAGCGGACTCCCAGACGATAATAAATGTCCAGGGCGCGCAGATCATCTTCAATTTCCTGGCCGCCTTCGAGGCCCATTAATATGGCAATCTTGTTCTGTCGATGGATACGAAGGATGTCGTCCGCCGTGGCGGCCAGTGCGAGCGCGTCGGAATGGCGCGCCACCTGTTCCTGGACGACGTCAATGAGGTCGAGGGCGCGGTGGATGAGGTCTTGCTTGGGCCAGTCCACGTCCACCCAAATGGAGAAGAACTCCGCCCCGAGGCTGCCGGCGCGCATCTTGGGGATGCTGATCATGAAGGGGCTGTTGGGATCGGCCAGATCGTAGCCCTCGTCGAGCATCATTTGTGGAGTGTCGGCGTGCGTGTCCAGGATGATAGCCCGCTGAAGAACCGTTTGCGCCACCTTTGCCGCTTCCGCCGCGTTGCGGCCGGCGGAAAGGAGTGGAGGGGCAACGAACACGAGAACCGAAACAGTGGCGGCTATTCGTCCCAAGGTGCGCACGGATTCTGACCCCCTTGATGAAGCGGCGGATGATTATCTGAAGCAGAGGAAGAGTTTGTCAAACTATTCCTTCGGGGGCAGGGAAGAGCACACTCCCGCGCGCAATGAGCTGTGAAACGCGAAGAGAGGAATGGGCGCGGTGGCCAACATTGCTTGCTGGGCTCGGTTTAAGTATAATTCGTGCTGCATTTATTCCCCCACAGAGGTTGACGGATGGCGGATATCGATCTCAGCTTGACTGTCGCGAAAAACGTCGAAGAGATGCGGAAAGCCGGGGGTTGGCCGACCGACGAAGCCCTCAACCGTCTGGCGGCGCAAGTCGCCACGGCCTTTCAAGCCAAGAAAGAGGAGGTGGCCATCCTCCGTCTTGCGGCGGATGGGAAGATGTTGAGTTTCCTATTTCCTGTCAAGCTCTCCAAGATTGGGGCGATTCCGTTGTCCACCGCGCATTCTCTGGCTGCCAAAAACATTCGGGACAAGAAGGGTGAGATCGTCAACAATTTCTCCGTTTACAAGCACCCGACGGTGTTTGAGGCGGTCGACCTGTCGGAGCAGGAGAAGGCTGCGCCCATCCAGAAAATCGTCAGCGCTCCGATGATCGCCGACGCGAAAGTCGTGGGGGTGATTCAGATTAGCCGCAAAGGGAGGCCGGGCGAGCCTGTGGGTCCTGATTTCTCACCGCGGGATCTTTCCGAACTCACCACCGTGGGCGCCATCCTGGCCAAGTACCTCGCCACGCTGCCGGCTCAACCCCCGGCGGCGCACCCCGCACCGGCCAAGCCTGCCGCCAAGACCTAATTGTACCGGCGGCCTGACTGTCCCGACTTGTCGGGACGACCGCGGTTGAAAGTCGGCGCCCGCAGTAAGCGCGGGTAGGGCCCACACCAGATGGTGCAGGCCAGGCGCCTAGCGCCCCCCTAAATCCTTGTCTCACATTCCTGCCAGGTCCGCTTAGCTCAGTCGTAGTATTCCAGGCCCAAGTGCGTGATCAATTCCTCGCCGCGCAGGTAGCGCAAGGTGTTCTTCAGCTTCATAAGCTGGATGAAGAGGTCGTGCTCCGGATAAAGGCTGGGAGCGCACATGGGGCTCTTAAAGTAGAACGACAGCCACTCCTGGATGCCCTTGCGAGCCATTTCGGGACAGCGCTGCGCCAGGTCCATGAATAGCGCCACATCTAACACGATGGGCGCAGCCAGGATCGAATCGCGGCAGAGGAAGTCGATCTTGATTTGCATGGGATAGCCGAGCCAGCCGAAGATATCCAGGTTATCCCAGCCTTCCTTGTTGTCTCCGCGTGGCGGGTAGTAGTTGATGCGCACCTTATGGCAGAAGCCCTTGTAGAGGTCGGGGTAAAGTTCCGGCTGGAGGATGTACTCGAGCACGGAGAGCTTGCTTTCTTCCTTGGTGCGAAAGGATGCCGGATCGTCCAGCACTTCTCCATCGCGATTCCCCAGGATATTAGTGGAGAACCAGCCGCGCAGGCCGAGCAAGCGTGCCTTGAGCGCAGGGGCGATGACGGTCTTCATCCAGGTCTGTCCCGTCTTGTAGTCCTTGCCGCAGATCGGCACGCGATTCTGGAGCGCCAGCGCGCGCAGGGCGGGGATGTCCGTGGTGAGGTTAGGCGCGCCGTTGGCGAAAGGAACTCCCAGCTTCAGCGCGGCGTAGGCGTAGATCATGCTGGGAGCAATGAACGGGCTGTTGGACTTCAGCCCGTTCTCAAATGCCTCGAGGGACCTGTGGACCGGGTGGGGCTTCAGAAACGCTTCGGTTGAGGCGCACCAGATCATCACCAGGCGGGCAGCGCGGGTTTTCTTCTGAAAGTTCTGGATGTCGTCCATGAGTTGCTCGGCGAGGTGCATCTTCGTTTTGCCTTTCTTGACGTTCTCACCGTGCAGGTTCTTTACGAACCTCTGCTCAAAGACGGCCGGTATGGGCCGGATGCCGGAAAGGAAACCCCTCACCTGGTCGAGGAGCGACCGCTCGAGCACTCCAGCCTTAAGGGCGGCCTGGTAGCCGTTGTCCTTGAAGATGTCCCAGCCGCCGAAAACCAGATCCCCGGGTTCCGCCAGTGAGACGAAATCTTTGATGAGGGGGATGCGTTTTTCCGTGCGTTTCCCGAGCCGAATGGTTCCCATCTGAGTGAGCGAACCGATCGGCAGCGCCAGGTGTCGGCGGATGGCTTCAACCCCCGCAATAAAAGTCGTCGCTACGGCCCCCAGGCCGGGGATCAGAACCCCCAGTTTTCCTTTAGGTTCGGCAATCTCGATTGGTTTCGTGAGCACGTTCGTTTGTCCTCCTGACCCTAGCTTGGCAATTCACCTGCCAACGCAAACCCGCGATACTGCGCCAACCTCGGAAAAATTGCCACCCATTTGGCGCCGCACCGAACGTTTCGGGAAGCAGGTCGAACACCGTGCGAGGTGCTCCGGCGCCAAGGCTGTGCGGAAGGGCATTGCGGCTCCCCTTGTTGAGAAAGGTTTGTGCAGCGCAAGGGCGGACTCCCGGGGGCCAGTTCCCGGCGGCAGGTCCAGCGGCGAGGGTTCAGCCCGTGACGGGCTTACACCCTTTTCCTGAACTTTGGTATACTCCCTCGCGCTACCTTCCCTTAGCGAGATTCCCATGCAGGGTGGCAATCCCAGGCTGCTCGTCCATGACTCCTCCGGCAATGAGCGGGAGGTGGAGATTGCGCGCACGCCCTTCTCGCTGGGCCGGCAAGGCGACAACGACCTGGTGCTTTTGGACAACCGCATCTCGCGCCGGCATGCCTGCATTCTCCAGGACGAACGCGGCTATGTGATTAAGGACACCGAGAGCCGTCACGGGACCTTTGTGAACGAGGAACGGGTAAGCGAGCGCCCGCTCAAATCCGGAGACCGCATCCGGCTGGGCGTGGACGATTCCTATCAGCTCACCTTCGCGATCGAGCAGGCGGACCTGCCTAACCTCCTGGAGAAGATCGGCAAGGCGAAAGAGGGTCCCGCGCCGCAGCTCGCGCATCTGAATCTGCTTCTGCAAATGGCGCAGATGCTCTGCCGCCTGCCGGCTCTGGAGGAAGTGCTGACCACCCTGGTGGACTCGGCGCTTCAGCTCACGGATGCGGAGCGCGGCCTGCTCTTCCTCCGCGATGATGCCGGCGAACTGCGCCTGCGACTGGCGCGGGGGTGGGGCGGAGCTTACTTGAGCACGGAGCTGGTGGATTACTCCCACGCGGTGGTGGAGCGGGTGGTGGCTTCCGGTCGCCAGGAAGTGGTTCTGGAAGAGGAAATGACGGGCCGCGTCAGCCACGAGACGGGAATCATCCGGGGTGGGATGCGAGGCGTCGTGGCGGTGCCCTTGCAAAAGCTTTCCATGACGGAGCAGCCCGGCGAGACGACCCAGCAAGCGGTCCCGGAACTGTTGGGGGTGCTCTATCTCGATAGCCGCCTCCGTGCCACCTCCCTGACGGGGCTCGACCGGCAGGTGCTTCAGACCCTGGCCGTGGAAGGCGCCACGGTGATTGAGAACGCCCGGCTCTTTCGCCTCAGCCGCGAGCAGGAACGCATCCAGCACGATCTCTCCCTGGCGCGGAACATCCAGCAGGGGCTCTTGCCTCGCCAGTTACCTCAGAGCGCCTACTTCCAGATGTCCGCCGTCTCCATGCCCTGCCAGACGGTAGGCGGCGATTACTACGATGTGGTCTGCCTGCCGGGTGAGCGCTTTGGATTCACGGTGGCGGATGTGTCGGGGAAAGGGTTGCCCGCGGCCATGCTGGCGGCGACGTTGCAGGGGGCCTTTGCCGCAGTGGCGAGCGGGGATCCTCCTCTCGAGGAGTTGTTCCGCCGCGTGAATGACTTCTTGTATTGTCGAATTCCCTCGGGGATGTTTGCCACCATTTTCTACGGCGTCCTGGACGCTTATGGGAAGCTGAATTTCGTCAACGCCGGGCACACGCCCCCGCTCGTGGTGCGCTCGAACGGCGCCATCGACCGGCTGGATTCGGCGAATTTTCCTTTGGGCCTCTTCTCCGGCGTCACCTTTCAGGTAGAAAGCGTGGAGCTTGGGCAGGCCGATCAGATTCTGATTTTCTCCGATGGAGTCACGGAAGCCCGCAACCTGGCGGGGGAATTCTATGAGGAGAGCCGCCTGAGGTCTTTCCTGGAATGGTGCGCCGCGGAATCGTCTCAGGAGGTCGGTGAGAAGGTGCTGGCCGCGGTGCGCGACTTCGTCGGCGCCGCTCCGCAGGCGGATGACCTCACGCTGATGGTGCTGCGCTTCGGTCGCACCTAAAGCTGCTAGTGTCCCGGCTCAGAAGTTCCTTTGATAACTCGTCAGGGCATGGCTTCTGGCCATGCCGGAAGAGCCGGTCACCAATTCTCACTCTTCTGCTCCTGCGGCGGGCTTTTCGCCCGCCGCAGGAGCACAAAGTCTCACTATGGGCCCCCGCTAGCGGCATCCGCCGCGGCGGGAAGCCGTGCCCTGAGGCGCTTCTGTAGCGAACTTCCGACTCAGGGCACTAGAACTTCTCACCACAAAGACAGCAAGATACCAAGCCAGGTGCTGGGGATAAAGGCCGAGCAGAAATGCTGCGGCCCTGCCGGACGGCCCCGCTTTGGCAGTCCGCCGCGAGAAGAAAGGGTCATTGCCCCTTTTCCTCTTATCGCTTTCGCTCCTTCGTGCCTTGGTGTCCTTGTGGCGAGTTCTGGAGTTCTGTCCTGTTTGCGGAAAAGAGTTGTCGAAGCGCCTGGAGGTTCAGTTCCTCGAAGCCATTCACGACAAGATCCGCCTGCGTTTGCGCGCGCAGTTCCTCGAGGGGGAAGGTCGAAGCAATGGCTACGCATTTCATCCCCGCTCGCCTGGCGGCCTCGACGCCCACGAAGGAATCTTCAAAGGCCACGCAGGCGGCGGGCTCCAGCCCCAGTTTCCGCGCGGCCTTGACGTAAATCTCAGGGTCGGGTTTGGGATGGGTGACTTCATCCCCGGTCACCAGGCAGCGGAAGTATGGGCGAAATCCCAGCGCGTCGACGATGAATTCCACATTCTTGGACATGGCCGACGACGCTACGGCCATGGCCACTCCTGCCCGCTGGCACTCCATGAGGAGCGCTTCCAATCCCGGCAGGGGCTTGGCGTGGGGGCGGAATGCTCTCCGGAAGCTAGCTTCCAATTCTTCGCTGAGGCGCCAGCGGTCTGCGGCGGTGAGTCTTGGGCCGAAGAACCGACGGAAGGTGGTGTCGTTGCGCGGGCCCAGGACTCGCCTGGGGAGCGCCTCTCGGTCAAACGGGATGTGGTGCGCGTTAAAGAGATCGATCCACTTCTGAAGATGAAAGGGGTTGCTGTTGACCAGCACGCCATCCATGTCAAAGATGGCGGCGGCCGGGAGGTTGGAATTCGGATTCATGGCGCTCCCCTGGACTTGGCTTTCAACTTTCGGCTGTCAGCTATCAGCTCATATCAAAGAGTGACGAGTTGCCATTGAGGAATTCCTGTCGGCTTTCCTCTGTTTCTTTTTGCTCGTCACTGTTCTATTTGGGCAGTGGCCGCAGGGACTCCAGAAGCTTCTCCGGCGGCAAGGTGTTCAGGACGCCCTTCCTTTCCATCCAGCCGCGCCGCGCGGTCATGACGCCGTAACGCATGAACTTGAAGTGCTCCGGATGGTGAGCGTCCGTCGAGATAATGATCTTCATGCCCTTGTCCCGTGCCAGCTTCACGTGACGGTCCGACAGGTCGAGCCGCTCGGGATTTCCGTTCAATTCCAGGATGACCCCGAGTTTTTTGGCCTGGTTAAAAACCTTCTCCAGGTCAAAGGTGAAGGGGTCGCGCTTCAACAGTTGCCGGCCCGTGGGATGTCCCAAAATCCTCACGTAGGGGTTTTCCAGCGCCTTGAGCAACCGCGCGGTCATCTCCTCGGGCGGCATGGTCATGCGGGAATGCACGCTGATCAGCACGATGTCCAACTGTTTCAGGAGGTCATCGGGATAATCGAGCTTGCCGTCGCCCTTGATGTCTACCTCCGAACCCGCCCAGATCTCGATGCCTTTCACCTTCTTGCGCGCCGCCTTGATGCGCGCCAGGTGTTCGACCGCCCGCTTTTCATCCAGGCCGTTGGCGACGGTGACGGCCTTCGAGTGGTCGGTAATCAAAATGTATTGGTAGCCGAGTTTCTTGGCGGCTTCGGCCATCTCCTCGACGCTGGCCTGGCCGTCGGAGGCGGTGGTGTGCATTTGCAGGTCGCCTTTGATGTCAGAGAGTTCGACGAGCCTCGGCAGCGCGCCCCTCTCGGCCGCCTCGACTTCCCCCAGGTTTTCGCGCAGCTCGGGAGGAATCCACGCCAGCCCCAGCTTTTCGTAGATCTCTTCTTCCGTGCGGCTGGCGATGACCTTGTCGCCCTGGAACAGGCCGTACTCGCTCAGCTTCCAACCACGCTTCTTGGCGCGCTCGCGCAACGCCACGTTGTGCTCTTTCGATCCCGTGAAGTATTGCATCGCCGCGCCATACGATTTGCGGTCCAGCATCCGTACATCCACCTGGAGATCATTTCGAAGCTTTACGCTGACCTTGTCTTCGCCCTTGGCGAGGACCCGGTCCACGCCCGGGAATTTCACGAAGTGCTCCGCGATGCGAGCCGGGTCGCGCCCCGTCACCAGCAGGTCCAGGTCCCCGACGGTCTCGCGCCCCCGCCGCAGGGAGCCGGCGGGCGTCACCTGTTCCACCTCCTTTAATTCCTGGAGATAGGCGGTGAGCTCCTCGGCGGTTTCCAGGGCGGTGTCCAGGCGGAAGCGCCCGGCAGCGCGGCGAAAGACCTCCAAGGCTTTCAGGATATTCTCTTCGGACTTGACGCTCATCCCCGGCAGCTCCCGTAAGCGGCCGGCTTTGGCCGCTGCCTCCAGGTCGTCAACACTTTTGATCTTAAGTTCCTTGTAAAAGAGACGGACCTTCTGAGGACCCACCGTCTGGAGTTGTAACAGTTCGAGCAGGCTCCCCGGAAGCTTCTTCAATTGTTCCTGGTGGTACTGGCACGCGCCGGTTTCCACCAGCTCTTTGATCTTGTTGGCCAGGTCTTCCCCTATTCCGGGGATTTCGGTGAGCTTGCGGTTAGAGTCGCGTGCGATGTCCTCGAGTCGCTCCGGAAAGCTTTCCAGCGAGCGCTTGGCGCGATCGTAGGCCGCCGACTTGAATGTCCACTTGGGATCATCCTGAAGGATTTTCATGAGGTTTGAGATTTCCTCGAATACAGCGGCAATCTCGCGGTTTTCCATGAGCACCTCCCGACCGAACACAGGGCATGCCGGGTCGGCTGGCCCCCAACAACCAGCCCTCACGCGTGACCATTATCGCGGGCCAAAGGAGAATCTGGTTTGCCCCTTTTCCGATAACTGTCGCCATCTCAGTCAGATAGCGAGACGCGCCGAGTGTTTCCTTTTGCTACACTCGATGTTAGAATAGGCCAGGACGAAATCACTGCTATGGTCCTGTCCTTCGCGCGCCTCGGTCTTCGTAGCAAGATTATCATCATTATTGCTGTCGCGGTGATCTCTGTCGTGGGCGTGTCCACGTATATCGCCATGCTGTTGACCCGGCAACTGGTGGAGGAAGAAATCTATCGCAAGGCGCTGGCTCAGGCGCGGGCGACGGCACACCAGTTGGTGAACGAAGCGGCGCTCCAAGACCCGGAAAGGCTCCGGCGGGTTTTGAAGCAGATGGAGCACGACCTCCCGGGGGTGAAACAGTCTGACGTGTATCTGCACACTCCCACACATTCTCTCGCTGCCACAACCCTCCAGGAAGGTGAGCACCAGGAGCTGGACAACCTTCCCGGCGTGGAGAGCTATTTCGAGTTTGAGCGACCCGACGAGGACCAGATCACCATTGAAACCCCCGGCGGGAAATTCTGGATCATGACCACCACCATCCGCGACCGCGGTCGCCCGGTGGGATGCCTGAACCTGAAGGTCTCAAAATCCCAATCGAGCCTGGTCACCCGCGGCCTGGTGGCGCGCAATCTGCTCCTGATGCTCGCTAGCCTCGCGGTGGTAATGCTGGTGGTGCAAATCTTCTTCCTGAAGAGCGTGCGAGGTCCCGTCAAGGAGATGATCCGCGTGATGGAGTCGGCGGAAAGAGGCCAGCTCGATGTCCGCGCGCGCCTGAAGAGCCGGGACGAGATTGCCTTGCTCGCCGCGCACTTGAACCGCATGTTGCACCGGATTGAGAACTTCTCCACCGAGCTGGGACGCAAGGTGGAGCAAGCCACCGGCGAATTGGCGCGGCGGAATGAGGAACTGAAGCGCATCAACGAGGAGTTGTTCGAGACCCAGAAGACCCTGGCGCGTTCGGAGCGCCTGGCCGTGGCCGGGCAGCTCGCGGCCAGCCTGGCCCACGAGATCGGAACCCCTCTCAACTCTATTTCCGGTCATGTGCAACTGCTGGCGCGGCGGAAGACCTGGGATGAAGGATCGGAGCGGCGCCTCCAGATCATCGAGCAGCAGATCGAAAAGATCGTGCGGACGGTGAAACAACTTCTTTCCTGGACGCGCAAGTTTGACCTGAAGATCGAACCGATGGACCTGCGGCATCACCTGCAAGAGGCGGTGCTGCTTTCCTCGCCGGCGCTCCAGAACAAAAAGATCAGAGTCCGGACGACGCTGGGAGCGGACTGCCCGCGCGTTTACGGCGATGCCGGGTACCTGCAACAAGTTTTTCTCAACCTCATTAACAACAGCATGGACGCGATGCCGCGGGGAGGCGAGCTGAGCATCCGCCTGCGTTTTCCCGCCAACGGAGATGGGCGGGAGGTGGGGATCGAGTTTGAGGATACAGGAGTGGGCATGACGGGTGAAACCCTGGCCCGTGTCTTCGAGCCCATGTTCACCACCAAACGCATCGGCACGGGCGCCGGGTTGGGCTTGGCCATCTGTGACCAGATTATCCGCCAACATGCCGGCACCATCCAGGTCCAGAGCGAACCTGACCGCGGAACCCGCTTCACCATCCTCTTGCCGGTGGATTGTCGCGAAAAACTGGAAGGCGTGGCCGTGCCCTCTGGCGCCACCGCGGCGAACACGGCGGGGTAAGGCTGCCCCGGGCGAGACGAAACGGCACCTAGACCCGATGGAAACGACGAAGACGCCAAACACCGTCAACATCCTGGTGGTGGACGACGACCGCGAGACGCAGGACCTGCTTCGCGAAATCCTGGGCGAGGAGGGCTTTCACGTGGTCACCTCCGGCAGCGGGGAAGACGCCCTGCAGATCGGCAAGCAGGAATCCTTCGACGTCATCATCAGCGACATGAGGCTGGGTCCCGACCTGAGCGGCATGGACGTGCTGCGCGCTTATAAATCCATCCAGCCGGAATCGGAAGTCATCCTGATTACCGCCTTCGGTTCCATGGAAAACGCCATCGAAGCGGTCAAGGCGGGAGCTTTTGACTACCTCTCCAAACCCTTCAAGATTGAAGAAGTGGTCCTGCAAGTCAAGCGCGCTCTCGCCAATCGCAGCCTGATTCGTGAGAATCGAAACCTGAAGAGACAACTAGGCAGCGAGGCGCAGCTCACCAGTCTGGTGGGCCGCAGCCCCAGGATGCTGGACGTTTACAAGAAGATCGCCATGGTCTCTGATTCCCGCTCGACGGTTTTGATTCACGGAGAAAGCGGGACGGGCAAGGAGCTGGTGGCCAGGGCGATTCATCACAACGGCCCGCGGGCTGAGCAGCGCTTCTACGCGGTGAATTGCGGCGCGCTCACCGAGTCTCTGCTCGAAACGGAGCTCTTCGGGCACACGCGCGGCTCCTTTACCGGGGCCATCGAAAACAAGCACGGCATCTTCGAGGCGGCGAACGGCGGCACCGTATTCTTGGACGAGGTGAGTGAGATGAGCCCCGCCCTCCAGGTGAAGCTCCTGCGCACCATCGAGGAACAAGAGGTGAGGCGGATCGGCAGCAACGAAGTGATCAAGATTGACGTGCGCATCATCGCCGCCAGCAATTGCAACCTGGCCGAATGGGTGGAACAGGGCAAGTTCCGGGAGGATCTGTACTACCGGCTTCGGGTCATCGAGGTCGACCTTCCGCCTTTGCGGGAACGCGCCGAGGATATCCCGCTGCTCGTCGAACATTTTCTGAAGGAATTCGGGCGCGAGCGCGGGCAGACGTTCGCCCTCTCTCCCCAGGCGCTCTCCGCACTCCTCAGTTATTCCTGGCCGGGCAATGTGCGCGAACTGGAGAATGCGCTGGAATCGGCCGTGGCGCTGAATCGCTCCGGGGTCATCATGCGGGAAGACTTGCCGCCCAAGGTTCGCGAGGAATCCCGCAATGGACATCGCCCCGAGGTTTTCTACTCCGACCTGCCTTCGATCGAAGAGCTGACCCGGAGATACCTGGCCCATCTGCTGAAGATTACGGGGGCTAATAAGGCCAAGACGGCGGGAATCATGGGGGTCAGTCGCAAGACCCTGTACCGGATGGCGGAAAAGTTCAAGATTCCGATTTGAGCCTGATGAAAAGAAACAGGGGATGTTCGGCTCGTTTGGAGTTATCCTGTACGGGTCATTTCGCAACGGGGCAGACCTTCACAAAGGGGAGAGATAGAAGGGGTTCGAGCCCTTCGCAGGGAGGGCAGCGCCGCATCCATTGGAGCTGTGCGGGGCGGTCCGCGCGAAAGTTAAATGAAATACTCTTACATTGGGAAATGCGTCTGGAAGCAGCTCAAATCAGGGTTCAAACTCCCTTACATGGTGATGTATGAAACCACGCTGATGTGCAACATGTTCTGCGAGTATTGCATCTTCGGCATCGAGGGCAAGTTCAATGATCTGCAAAGCCGGGCTGAGCGCGCGCGAATCTTCCGGCGCATTGAGGAGTTTGAGGAGATGGGGATCTTCGCCCTCAGCTTTTCCGGCGGCGAGCCGCTCCTGAACCCCAACACCTGCGACTACATTGCCTATGCTGCCGACAAGGGCATGTGGACCTCCATGCCCACCAACGGCCTGCTGATCAAGAAGTATGCCGACGGCGTGGCGCGCCTGGATATGCTGGAGGTTTCCATCGACTCCCTGGACCCCCAGCGCTTCGCGAAGCGCCGCGGCATCGATGGCCTCGCCAAGATTCTTCAAAACCTGGACTATGTCCTTGCCAAACGCCAGCCGTTCACCACCCAGATCAATGCGACGGTGAACCTCGAGAACCTCGACGACTTGCCCCAATTGGCCGAGTTCTGCAAGTCGCGCGACCTGGTGCTCCATCCTGAAGCCGTGCATAACGTGATGCGCATGGGAGAACTCCTCCCCGACGCCGAGCTGCACGGGGAGGAAATCGATAAAGTGGAGAGGACCCTCCGCAATCTCCGCAGCAGCTACCCGAAGAATGTGCGCTTCTACACGCACTACTACGAGTTCTACCGCAAGGGCGGCTTCAGCCCCCAGTTTCCATGCCGGCACCCGTCCAAATTGATCTCCATGAAGCCGGATGGCTCGATCCATCTTCCCTGCGCTTTCGTCACACTGCATAAGTCGCAAGCCCCGCTCAAGGAGATCTTTGCCTCGGAGGCCGCCAAGAAGATCATTGCGCAGGAAGCGACGCTGTGGGATTTTTGTAACGGCTGTAAGATCGGCTGCCCCTACGAAGTCAGCGCTTACACGAACAGCCCCATGCTGGCTTTGGAATCGGGGCTGAATTTCCTGCGCATCATCTAGGGCTGCGCGGGGCAGGATGCGGAATGGTACGGGTGGAGAGTCGCAAGTTGAAAGTCGAAAGTGGAAGACCCACTAACCGCCCGCGTTTGACTTTCTCGACTTTCAACTGTTGACTCTCAGATTTCGACTCTTGACTCGTGACTTTTAACCTTTTTCCCCAACCGATGTGGCCGATTCTTCTTGGACTCTTTACGGTATTCGCTCTCCTCGGCATCCTCTTCTGGTACGCCTGCACCGTGCCGTCCTCTCAGGTCTTCGGCCCCGCCCTGGTGCGGGGGCCCGCTGACGGCAAACGCCTCACGCTTACCTTCGACGATGGGCCTGCCGCACCCTTCACGGAACAAATTCTGGATATCCTTCGCGACTGCCGGGTGCCTGCCACGTTTTTTGTATGCGGAAAGAACGTGGAGCGCCATCCGGAGATTACGCGCCGCATCCACGCGGAAGGGCATACGCTGGGAAACCACACTTATTCCCACCCCCATCTCTACTTCCGCAGCCGGAAAGAAATCGTCGAGGAGATTGACCGAGCCCAGCAAGTCATTCATAAAACCACCGGCCAGTATCCCGATCTGTTCCGGCCGCCTTATGGCGCGCGCTGGTTCGGGCTCCTGCCCGTGTTGCGCGAGCGCGGATTGCGACTCGTCCAATGGTCGGACACCGGCTACGACTGGATGCGTGGGACCGAGGACATTGTTCGTGCAGCCCTGAAGAATTTGCGACCCGGCTCGGTGATTCTTTTGCACGATGGCCACGACGTGCGGCCAGGCAAGGAAGTCAACCGCGCGAACACGGTTGAGGCCCTGCCCGCTATCATCGACGGAGCCCGCAAGGCCGGGTTTACGTTCGTTCCGATAGATGATTTCCTGCATAGCCTTTGATCGACTGTCCCAATTTGACTCAGTTTTTTCTGGCTGCCCTGACGGCTGGTCCCTCTAATCAGTTGAAATGCAGGAGGTTGTATATCGAACGACTGACTATGGCGTTGGTTGCTCTTCTGAGCGCCTACCAGATACGCCAAGATGTCATTGGAGTGTGTCATAATGACACACTTATGGCATTCTCAAGATGGGAAGAACCCTCCGCAACCGGAAGCACGGTTAAGAATCTACAATAGAATCAGTAGATTACGCATGCTCGTCGAGGGTTGGACACAGCCTTGCCTAACCCGTGTTGGAACGCTGGTGTAGCTGTGTCTTCAACAAAAGTATTGATCGTTGACGATGATGCCGAGAGCCGCAACCTGCTGCGCGAGGTGTTGGAAGCAAACGGGTACGCGGCAGACGCTGTGGGCGACGGCGTTGCCGCTCGCGAAGCCCTGGGACGTGACGACGCCTACCGCATTGTCATCGCCGATCTCCGCATGCCCAAGGAGGGTGGCCTGGAACTCCTGCGGAACCTCCATCAACAGAAATCCCAGTGCGGCATCATCCTGATGTCTTCATTCATCAGCGGACCGGAAAGGAAGCTTGCCAAACAGCTCGGAGCGCAAGCATTGCTCGAGAAGCCGTTTAAGCTTTCAGAGTTGCTGGAAGCCGTTGCCGGGTTGATTGCCCAGAAGCCCTTGGCGATCACTTCCTAGGACTTACTGGGGCTGGAGGTCAGCCCGAATCTAAACCATGAGGAGCGCCGATGGACGTATCCGAAAAAGTCATCGAGATTATCAGCCGGGAGCAGCATCTAGAATCCGGCAAGGTCACTGCGGATTCGACTTTTGCTGAGCTGGGGATCGATTCCCTGGACGGCGTCAACATCTTGTTTGCCCTGGAAGAGGAGTTCAAGATCGACATCCCCGACACGGTGGCCCAGAACATGAAGAGTGTTCGGCAAGTGATTGACAGCCTCACCCGAGTTATGGAGGGCAAGGATATCGCCGACCTCGTGGCGATGGCCAAGGGTGGAGCTCCGGCGGAGAGCCGCTAAACCAATCGATCAAAGGGGCCGAAAGTGCGCAGAGTCGTAATTACGGGGATGGGGGTCCTTGCCTCCACGGGCAAGGACGTGAAAAGCCATTTCCAAAACCTTTGTCAGGCCCGGTCGGGGATTCGCCGCATCGCGCAATTTGATCCCTCGCCGTTAAGCGTCCAGATTGCCGCCGAGGTTCCCGATTACTCGGCAGAAGATTATTTTCCGGCCAAGCGACTGGACCTGCTCGACCGCTTCACGCAGTTTGCGCTGCTGGCGGGCGCGGAGGCATTCAAAGCGAGCGGAATCCAAATCTCTGACGAGGAACACCCCCGCTTCGGCGTCGTGCTGGGCTCGGGAATGGGGGGCGCGTCAACTTTTGACTCGGGCTACTACAACCTTTACGCCAAGCAGGCCACCCGCCTCCACCCTTTCACCATTCCCAAGATTATGCACAATGCGGCGACCTCACAGCTCTGCATAGAGTACGGGGCGCAGGGGCCGGCGCTCACCACCGCGACGGCGTGTTCCTCCTCCGGCCACGCTATCGGGGAAGCGTTCCACCTCATCAAGTATGGAATGGCAGACCTGATGCTCGCCGGCGGGAGTGATGCCCCCATTACTTACGGCATGATGCGTTCCTGGGAATCGGTGCGCGTGCTGGCCTCCGGAAACGGCGACCTCAGCCGGGCTTGCCGGCCTTTTTCCGCGGACCGCGAGGGGCTGGTTATGGGGGAGGGAGCGGGCATCCTAGTGCTCGAGGAGTTGGAGCATGCCCGCAAGCGCGGCGCCAGGGTTCTGGCTGAAATCGCCGGTTACGGGCTCAGTTCCGACGCCAGCCACATCACTCAGCCCTCGGTCGAGGGGCCTGCCCGAGCGATTCGGATGGCGCTCGAGGAAGCCGGCGCCAACCTCGAGGACGTGGACTATATCAATGCCCACGGCACCGGCACCCGGCTTAACGACGCCACAGAAACCAGAGTGGTGAAGGAAGTGTTCAAGGAGCACGCGCGCCGGCTCGCCATCAGTTCCACCAAGTCGATGCATGGCCACGCCATGGGCGCCACGGGAGCGATTGAGTTGGTGGCCACCGTCAAGGCGCTGGAAGAGGGAATTATTCCTCCTACGGCCAACTATACGCAGCCGGACCCCGAATGCGATCTGGACTATGTCCCAAACCAGGCGCGCGAAAAGAAGATTCGCGTGGCGATTTCCAATTCCTTCGCGTTCGGCGGGCTCAACGCGGTGCTGCTGGTGCGTCGGTTGGATTGAAGCCTGGGGTCCCCAACAAGCATTGCTTTTCAACAGCCGGAGTCATCATGTCGGTGCATAAGCGGGTTGCCATCTTAACCCTCAGCGTGGGGTCAGGTCATGTGCGCGCCGCCGAGGTCGTCCAGCGCGCGCTGACGGACGGTGGAGAGGACCTGGACGTTCGGATTGTTGACGCGCTGGCGGTGGCGCGGCGCTGGTTTTTGTGGCTTTACGTTCAGCCCTACTGGTGGATGCTTCGGCATGCTCCCGGGCTCTGGCGCCGACTTTTCGAGCAGCGGCAGCAGAAACATCACCGCTCCACCGCCCCGCACTGGGTCTTCCGCCGCGGTTGTGTGGAGGTCCTACGGCAGCTCAAAGCCTTTGCGCCACAACTGGTGATCGTGACGGAAATCGGCGCGGCAGAAATCGCCGCCCTGGGCAAACGCGAAGGCTGGTTTAATGCCCCGATCCTGGCCGTGCAGACCGACTATCAGACCGAGCCGCCCTGGGTGCAGCGGGAAATTGATGTGTACTGCGTGGGGAGCGATGAGGCCAGGTCGCAGCTCATCGCTTGGGGGATCTCGCCCAACCGTGTCCTCCTGTGCGGCATCCCGATTGACCCGGCCTTCTCCCTGTGCTTCGACAAGCCCGAAGTCATCAAGGCTTTGGGCCTGGACGCCCGCCGGCCGATTGTGCTGGTGATGGGCGGGGGAATGGGCCCTGTACCCCTCCATGAGATTATTCAGAGCTTGGAGCTTTGTGGATTGCCGCTCCAGGTGCTCGCGGTGGCCGGCCATAACCAGCATGTCCGCCGGCAATTGGAAGCCCTGCGCGGTAAAGTGGCAATGGACCTTCACGCCTTTGGCTGGACGGAGAACGTCCCCGAGTTGATGGCGGCGGCTGACCTGCTGATTACTAAGCCCGGGGGAGTGACCAGCGCCGAGGCGCTCGCCGCTGGAATTCCCATGCTCTTGACTCATCCCATTCCCGGGCCGGAAGAAAGGCACGTGCGGTATCTCGAGCAACAGGGTGTGGCGCTGCACGCCGAGGACCTGAAGCAGATTCCCAACCTGGCTTCGAAGCTCTTGAGCAACCGGGAGAAGCTGCAAGAAATGAGTCGCCGCGCGCGTGAGATGGCGCGGCCCGACGCCGCTCACGCCGTCGCGCACGTCGCCCGGGCGTTGCTGGAGAAGACCACTTACATTGACTTGCTGGCCACGCGCCCGGCGCGTCCTGGTGAGTCGGCCTTCCTGATGTGAAGGGGTGGCAGGACAACGGGGGCTTCCCTGGCGGGGATTCGATTCTTAATGCTAGGCAACCTGAGAAAACTCGTTGAGCGCGCCGTCATCGGAGAGTCGGTGCCGGCCCTGGTGCGCTGGGGAAAGCGCCTTGCGCGCTCCACCATCCGGGGGATCCAGGCGGACGGCTTCCGGGAGGTGGTGCGTTACGCCGCCAAGCGTCAGAAGTTTCTGGCGCGTAAGCTTCGTGAGCATGGCATTGATTCCGCGCGAGTCCGCCACCTCCAGGACCTGGGCGACATCTTTACGACGCCCGAAGACCTGCTCACCCTCCCCGCCGAAGACTTCCTCTGCCGTGACCCGGAAATCGTCTGCGAGACTACCGGGACCTCGGGAGGCCCCAAGCGGGTTTACTTCGGTTACGACGAACTGGAATTCGCCGGCCGCTATGAGGCGGCGGCGATGTGGGAGAACGGCGTGCGGCCCGGCGACCGGGTCGTCTGCACCTTCGACGCGGGATACTGGATCAGCAGTTGGGTGACGTTTCTGGGTTGCAAGCGCATGAAGGTGTTCTGCTCGGCCGTCGGCAAGCCCCATCCCCGGGAGATTTACTCCCGCCTGAAGCCCTATCGTTACAACGTCATCGTGGCGGACCCTACTTGGCTGGTCAGCTTGAGCGAGATTGCGGAAAAAGAGGGGACGGTTCCCGTCAAGCTCATCATCGCCGCCGGTGACCGCATGACGGATGTCTATCGAGACTACGTCCAAAAGGTGTGGAACGCTCCCGTCATCCTGGGCTACGGCTCCACGGAGCAGGGGGGCGGCGCTGGGATGGAGTGCCTCCGGCGCGACGGCTATCACCTGGATGAATATAACTTCTTCTTCGAAATCCTGGATGCCGACGCGCATGGCTACGGCGAGTTGGTAGTCACCACGCTCTCCCGGCGGACCATGCCGCTGATTCGCTATCGCCTGCGTGACGTCACACGTTTTATCGAAGAGCCTTGTCCCTGTGGCGCTACCCTCCGCCGTATGGCCAGGATTCGAGGTCGTCGGGATGAGATGGTGGTTATGGGCGCGGGTAACATGCACCCGGAAATTTTTGAGAAGGTGTTGCACGATATCGAAGGCATTTCGGAGAACTGGCAGGTGGCCGTTCGGCAGGAGGGAAGGCACGATGTCCTGGAGTTCCGCCTGGAACTGACGAACGGCATCAGTCCCTCCACAGTGGAGGAAACGGTCCGTAAGCACCTGGAGAGCCGTTACCCGGACGTTTGGGCCAATCACCTCTGTGGAATGTACAAGCTGGCATTCCGATATTTCCCCAAAGGCGCGCTGGAGCAGGGAAGGAAGCCCAGACGATTAGTGGACGAGCGGACGACATAAATTGTGAATTATGAATTCTGAATTATAAAATGGTTGGGATTCTGACAAGGATTCAGCTGGTGAGGCGATTTAAGCCTTCATAATTCAGAATTCATAATTTCCTCAAAAGGACTCAAAGCTTCCGAATGAAGAAGGACGAAGAACATAGCGCAGCTTCCCAGCGAAGATTTGCACCTATCATCTTTTGCGACTTCGACGGCACCATCACGCAGCTCGATGTGACGGACGAAGTCCTTTCGCAACTGGCCCATCCCTCCTGGCGCGAAGTGGAGCAAGAGTGGGTGTGCGGGGCGATTGGCTCGCGCGAGTGCATGGAGCGGCAGTTAGCATTAGTGGATACGTCGCCCGAGGAACTCGACGCGCTCATTGATGCTATTCCCCTCGACCCCGACTTTGCGCAGTTCTGCCGCTTCGTCGAGAAAAGGAAAGCCCCTTTCTATGTGGTGAGCGACGGGTTCGACTATGTCATTCGCCGGGTGCTGAGGCGTTCCGGCGTCGGTGGGCAGCTCCGGAATGGAACTCATCTGTTCGCGAGTTCTCTTCGTATTGAGGGCCGGCGGCTTGTGCCCTCCTTCCCGCATTCCCAGCCGCCTTGCGAACACGCTTGCGCCACCTGCAAGCCGGCGGTCATGAGGCGGCTGGGCCGCGGCCGCCATCCCGTCATCTTTATTGGTGACGGGCTCTCCGATCGGTTTGCGGTGGAGGCCGCCGACGTGATCTTTGCCAAGCGCCAGTTGCATGCCCATTGCCGGGAGAGGGGCCTGGCCTGCCGGCACTTCGAGACCTTCGCAGAAATTCAGGCGGCGCTTGAAAAAATGTTGGGCGCGCGCCCCCTGATGCGGCGCCAGGCCGTGGCCGTTTAGTTCTTGCGGTGGCTCACCCGCATTCAGGATTTGCAGAACGGAGGCACAGACACCTTGGCCTTTTCTGACACCACCACCAGGACGGCGGAACTCTTGGCCCTGGAAAAGAAATATTGCTCATTCGGGGACACCGTCCACTATCTCGAGCCCCCGAAAATCTTTGTGAACTGTGAGGGAAGCTACCTTTACGACGAGCAGGGGACCCCCTACCTCGACCTCCAGATGTGGTATTCGGCGGCAAGTTTTGGTTACAAGAACCCGCGGCTCAATGAGGCGCTGAAGCGCCAGCTCGATCGTCTTCCCCAGCTCGCCTGTCAGTACCTGCACGCCGAGAAAGTGGAAGTGGCCGCGCGCATCGCCCAGCATTGCGAAAAGACTTTCGGTGTGAAGGGCCGCGTGCACTTCAATGTGGGCGGCTCACAGGCCATCGAGGATTCACTCAAAATCGTGCGGAATTACACCGGGAAGAACCTGATGTTCGCCTTCCAGGGGGGCTATCACGGACGGACGCTGGGCGCCTCGGCCATCACCTCAAGCTACCGTTACCGTCGTCGTTACGGCCACTTCAGCGACCGCGCCCATTTTGTCTTTTATCCTTATTGCTTCCGATGCATTTACGGTATGAAACGCGAAACGTGCGGGATCTACTGCCAGGACCAATTTGGAAAGAGTTTTGAAACGGAATATTACTCCTTCTGGGACCCCAAGGCCCAGCAGTCGGAGTTCGCGGCCTTTTATATCGAGCCGGTGCAGGGAACCGGCGGTTACGTCATCCCACCCCAGGAGTACTTCACCCGCCTCAAGGCCACGCTGGACAAACGCAAAATCCTTTTAGTGGATGATGAAATCCAGATGGGCTTTTATCGCACCGGTAAGTTCTGGGCAATCGAACACTTGGGCATCACTCCGGACATCATCGTGTTCGGCAAGGCGCTCACGAATGGTCTCAACCCTCTCTCCGGGATTTGGGCGAGAGAAGATTTGATTACGCCGGAGTTGTTCCCGCCCGGTTCCACGCATTCAACGTTCTCCTCAAATTCCCTGGGGACGGCGGTGGCGCTGGAGAACCTGAAGATGATGGAGGAAGAGGACTACGAGAAGCTGGTCACGGAGAAAGGCGCCTATTTTCTTGCTGGACTCAAGGAGCTTCAGACCCGCCATAAGGGCTTCATGGGCGACGTGGATGGCCTCGGCCTCGCCCTGCGCATCGAAGTCTGCAAGGAAGACGGCACTACCCCCGACCGCGAGCTCACGGACCGTATCTTCGCCGAAGGCCTGAAAGGGGATTTGGAAGCTGGCGGGAAAAAGTGCGGCTTGGTGCTCGACGTGGGCGGTTATTACAAGAACGTCTTTACGCTTGCGCCTTCTTTCACCATCACACGCCAGGAAACGGACCTGGCTCTGGACCTGCTCGATCAGTTGTTCCGCCGCTGCCGGAAACAGTGAACGCCAAATCCTGACCCCATAAGTCTGTGGTCGGCCATTCGCTCCTATTCCGCTCCCCCGAGACCTATCCTCGGCCCCTGCACGGAAATCTGAAAGAAAGAGCCCGTCGCATCCCGCCCGGTCCCTGTTAACCATCCCGTTAACGGGGCTTGATCTTCATTGACATTTTCTAATCTGAGTGCTATAGAGCCTTCAACTTTAAGAGCCAAACAGGATTAAGTTTCCTGGCTACCGTCTGGAGGAAATTATGACGCCCCGCGCGCAACGTCTTCCTTTTAGTAATGAATGTATCCCCTGGGCTCGATTGACAGCTATTGCGCTCATGCTGAGTTGGGTTCTCTTCGCTACCGCCGTGCCAGGCATGAGTAGAGATCAGAAGCCTGGCATCAGACGTTCCGTACCCGAAGCTGCCAGAGTCCCCGTTCAATCAGGAGAAAAGCAGAGAGCGAGGACGATCTCTCGCGAGTTGGCTTCCTCCTCCCAGCCCGGCGAGCCTGATTCAGCGACTCGGACTAAGCTCGTTAAGGCGTACGGGAAGCTGCCTTTGAGCTTCGAGGTCAACCAGGGGCAGACGGAATCGCAGGTGAAATTCCTTTCGCGCGGGCGCGGCTACAGCCTGTTCCTGACGGCGAACGAGGCGGTGCTGGCCTTGCAACAAAGCAAAGCAAAAGTAAGTAGCGCAGACCCGTTCTCTGGGCCTGCGGCTCTTGCACGCTTCGAATCATTCGAAACGCCAAACTCGAAACTGGAAACTGGAAACTCGTCACTTGCCACCGGTCCCGAGCCCCTAGCCCCGAGCCCCGGCTCTTCAGCCCCTGATGTTCTCCGCCTGAAGCTCGTGGGGGCCAATCCTGCGGCGCAGGTGACGGCGCTTGAGGAACTCCCCGGCAAGAGCAACTACTTCATCGGCAATGATCCCAAGAAGTGGCGGACGAATGTCCCCAACTACGCCAAGGTGCAGTACAAGGACGTCTATCCCGGCGTGGACTTGGTCTATTACGGCAATCAGCGGCAACTGGAGTACGACTTTGTGGTGTCGCCGGGGGCCGACCCCAAGGCCATCCGGCTGGGTTTTGAAACTGGAAACTCGAAACTGGAAACTGGAGATTCGAAACTCGAAACCCGAAATTCGAAATTCGCACCGCCCCTGCAAATCGATGCGGACGGTGATCTGGTGGTCTCGATCGAAGGTGGCGAGCTGCGCTTCCATAAGCCGGTGGTCTATCAAGTAGCGCCGGCCTCTGGCCGGCCTGCCGCCGAGACGGCGGCGCTACGCCGCTACCGCGACGGCCGCTACGTGCTGCTGGCCGACAACCGCATCGCATTTGAAGTAGGCGACTACGATCGCACTAAACCCCTCATCATCGATCCCGTGCTGAGCTACTCGACCTACCTCGGCGGCAGCGGTAGCGACTCTGGTTTCGGCATTGCCGTGGACTCGGCGGGCAACGCCTATGTCACAGGCCAGACCGCCTCCACCGACTTTCCCACCGCCAGCGCCCTCCAGGCCTCTAACGGCGGCGGTTACGGCGACGCCTTCGTGACGAAGCTTAACGCCGCGGGCTCGGCGCTGGTGTATTCGACCTACATCGGCGGCAGCGACTATGACACGGCCTACGGCATCGCCGTCGATTCCTCCGGCAACGCGTACATCACCGGCAGTACCGCGTCCGGTAACTTCCCCACGACCACGGGAGCCTTCCAGACGATGGCCGACGGTGGTGCCTGCTCGGTTGGCCCATGCGCGGGCGATGCCTTCGTGACGAAGCTGGGCCCGGCCGGCGATGCGTTGCTCTACTCCACCTATCTGGGCGGCAGCAGCGGCGACGTCGGCTATGGCATGGCCGTTGACTCCAGCGGCAACGCCTACGTGACCGGACACACCGATTCGACCAATTTCCCCACCTTGAATTCCTTCCAGGCCGCTAACGCTGGCGAATCCGATGCCTTTGTGGCGAAGTTGAACGCAGCCGGCAGCGCGCTGGCCTACTCTACTTATCTGGGCGGCAGCAGCTACGATTACAGCCAAGGCATCGCCGTGGACGCCTCCGGCAACGCCTACGTAACGGGATTGGTCGATTCGACCAATTTCCCCACCTTGAATTCCTTCCAGGCCGCTAAGGCTGGCGCGGGCGATGCCTATGTGGCGAAGATTGATCCCAGTCAGACGGGGTCTGCATCCCTCGTCTACTCCACCTATCTGGGCGGGACGAGTGACGATTACCCTTACGCCATCGCTGTGGACTCCAGCGGCAACGCCTACGTAACCGGAGAGACCTATTCGACCGACTTCCCAACCCAGAACGGCCTGCAATCTGCTCTCGCCGGCAGTTCGGACGTCTTCGTGACGAAATTGAATGCGCTAGGCTTGGCGCTCGTCTACTCGACCTTCCTCGGCGGCAGCAGCCACGACGAACCGTACAGCATCGCCGTTGATAGCTCAGGGAACGCCTATGTGGCAGGCCATACTTACTCGACTGACTTCCCTTTGGCGAGTCCCACGCAGGGCACTCTTACCAGTAACACCCTCGCTTGCGAGGGTACTTGTGCCGACGCCTTTGTGACGAAGTTGAACTCCACCGGTTCTGAGCTCATCTTTTCCAGTTTCCTCGGTGGCACCGACACCGACTACGGTTACGGGATCGCCTTGGACCCCCAGGGGAACGCTTACGTGACGGGATATACAAGCTCGACCGACTTCCCCACGACTTCTGGAGCCTTCCACCAGACCTGTGGCACCGACGCCACCTGTAACAATGTTGAGGGCCCCGTTTCGGACGCCTTTGTGGCAAAGTTCTCCGATCTCGTCCTTGGGGCCGGGACTACATCCTCAACAAGTCTCAACTTTCGTGACCAACTTGTCGGCACCACCAGCGCCCCCCAGACGATAACGCTGACCAACGCTGGCGACGGGCCATTGCAAATTTGGGGAATCGCGGTGGGCAGCGGCGACTTTGCCGAGACCCATACTGACTGCCCAATATCTCCTAGTACTGCCGCGCCGGGAGATACCTGCAACGTTAGCGTCACCTTCACTCCCACAAGGACCGGCGCCAGGGGTGGTTACCTCGTCATCGACGAGAGTTCCCATGTGGGACCTGATTACATTAACCTTTCCGGGACCGGTGTGTCGCCGATTGCGGTTCTTTCCCCTCCCATCCTGTCGTTCGGCAACCAGCCGGTGGGGAGCAGCGCGACCCAGACGGTAACACTGACCAATGACAGTACGGCGACGGCTGCGCTCGTGGTCAGCGGCATTGTCGCCACCGGCGACTATGCGCAGACCAGCGGCTGTGTGGGGACCCTGGCGATAGGCGAGAGTTGCACCATCACCGTCACCTTCACCCCCACCGCGGCCAAGACCAGCGTGGGAGCGGTCGTGATCTCCGACAACGCTCCCGACAGCCCGCAGAGTGTGACGCTGACTGGTAGCGGAGGTTCTGCCGCGGCAGTCTTCTGTCCAACGGCAGTGGTCGCCAACAATCAAACTGCTGGCGCCGACGCCGCGGTCCAGACGGCGGCGCTCACCAATCCGGACAAGGCTACTCAGGCGCGGGTGTCGGACGCTTATGGCATGCTGCCCTTGAGCTTTGAAGAAAACCGCGGCCAGGCTGACGCGCAGGTAAAGTTCTTATCGCGAGGCAAGGGTTACGCCCTGGCTTTGGCGCCCAGCGAAGCGGTGTTGGCGCTCACCAAATCCCAGAAACGCGATAACTCGGAAGTATCGTTCGGGGCAGGCGTACTCGGCATCCTGGATGAATTGCTTCCTGCTCCGCTTTCCCTTTCCGGCCTGGCTTCTGAAATTGCAAGCTCACCCACCATCGTGGTGAAGATGAAGCTGGTGGGCGCAAACCCCGCGCCGAAGGTTTCGGGGCTGGGCGAATTACCCGGCAAGAGCAACTACCTGTTCGGCAACGATCCGAAAAAGTGGCGAACGGAAACCCCCAATTACGCCGGGGTGATCCACCAGAATGTTTATCCTGGGGTGAGCCTGATCTATTACGGCAATCAGGGGCAACTGGAATATGACTTCATCGTTTCCCCCGGCGCCGACCCCAGAGTGATTGCGCTGGATATTCAAGGCGCAGATGAGCTTGCCCTCGACGCGGCAGGCAACCTCCTGCTGCGCACCCCGGGCGGAGAGGTGAGCTTGCACGAGCCGCACGTCTACCAGGAAGTGGACGGGCGCAAGAAGAAGATTGAAGGGCGCTACATCCGCAAAGGGCAATTCCAGGTGGCCTTTGAAATTGCCGCCTATGACCCCGGCAAACCGCTGGTGATTGATCCGGTTTTGAGCTACTCCACCTACCTGGGTGGTACGCTTCCCGACGTTGGGGTCCGCATCGCGGTGGATTCGGCTTGTAACGCTTACGTGGCTGGGGTTACCGTGTCGCCGGACTTCCCGAAAACTGCAGGCGTGGTGCAATCGGGTCTGGTCGGCAGCGGATGCCGAATCCACGGGTCAAGCCTGGCCTGTCCTGCTGCCTTTGTGACGAAGCTGAATGCGGCCGGCTCGGCCATCGTCTATTCCACCTATCTCGGCGGTAGCAACGGCGAGGGACCGACAGGGATTGCTGTGGACTCCTCCGGAAATGTTTACCTTGCTGGCGGGACAGGATCGACTGACTTCCCCACGACCCCTGGCGCCTTCCAGAGGAGCCTTGTGGGACGGAGGGTGCACGCCTTCGTGAGCAAGTTGGACGCCTCCGGAAGCGCTCTGTTGTACTCAACCTTACTCGGCGGCAGTGAGGGCGAGGTGGCAGCCGGCATCGCGGTGGATTCCGCCGGCAATGCCTACGTGGCGGGCGGCACCTCGTCAGCCGACTTTCCCACAGCAGGCGCTTTCCAGATCAGTATTGGGAGCAGCACTTGCACGCACCAAGGCAAGACCTTCCCGTGCCCCGACGCTTTTGTGACGAAGCTCAACCCCACGGGTTCCGCCCTGGTGTATTCCTCCTTCCTGGGGGGGAGTGACATTGACGCCGCCTTCGGTATCGCGGTCGACGCCGCCGGAAACGCCTACGTGGCGGGGGCCACCATTTCCACCGACTTCCCCACGCTAAGCCCCTTCCAGTCGGCTAACGCGGGAGGGATCTGCGGCCCGACCCGCGCCGAACACCCCTGTGCGGATGCCTTCGTGAGCAAGCTCAACCCGGCAGGGTCCGCGCTGGCCTACTCGACCTACCTTGGCGGCAATGGGGACGACGGCGCTCTGGGCATCGCCGTAGACTCCTTGGGTAGCGCTTATGTGACGGGCCTGACCAATTCCAGCAACTTTCCTACGACGGTGGGGTCTCTCCAGCCCGCTTTCGGCGGGGGGCTCTGCGGCGTGGCGACTAAGACGATCGCCTGTCCCGATGCTTTCGTGACGAAGCTCACTGCCGCCGGCTCCGCGCTTGCCTATTCCACCTACCTCGGGGGTAACAGTTACGACATGGGCTGGGGCATCGCTGTGGATCCGTCGGGCAACGCTTTTGTGGTGGGCGTGACCGGCTCAAGCAACTTCCCGACGGCCAATGCCCTCCAGGGCACCCTCGTCGGCACCTGTACCGGCGGGGGAGTTCGAATCAACCATTCGACAACGTTTCTTGCTTTCCCCTGTCCCGATGCTTTCGTGACGAAGCTCAATGGCGCAGGCTCCGCGCCCGTTTACTCTACCTACCTGGGGGGCACCACTTACGACATCGGTTTGGGGATCGCTGTGGACGCAGCGGGCGGGGCGTACGTGACCGGGGGAACACTTTCGACGAACTTCCCGACCGCGAACCCGCTCCAGGCGGCCTTCGCCGGGTTCGGCGACGCCTTCGTGGCTAAAATCTCAACTCCCGCGGTTATCCTCCCCAGCACGAGCCTTTCGTTCGGCAACCAACTGGTGGGAAGCACAAGCAGCGCCCAGACCCTCACCTTGACTAACAGCGGCAACTCGATCATGACGATTACGAGTATCGTGACGAGCGGGGAGTTCGCTGCGACGGATACCTGCGGTGGTTCAGTTGCTCCTGGGGCGAACTGCCCCATCAACATCACCTTTAAGCCCACGGCCACAGGCGCCCAGACGGGCACGCTGACGATTACCGATACCGCGCCGGGCAGCCCCCAGGTGATCGCCCTTTCGGGGACAGGCACGGTGCCCGCCGTGACCCTCTCGGCCGAAGTCTTGACCTTCCAGCACAACATCAACATCGACTGCCCGCCCAAGACAGTGGCGTTGACCAACAGCGGCACCGGGCCGCTTGCCATCACCGGCATTGTAGCCACTGGAGACTTCACTCAGGCCAACACCTGCGGGACGAGCCTGGCGGCTGGGGCAAGCTGCGACATCTCGGTGATCTTCAAGCCCACGGCAGAGGGGTTGGTGGCGGGAGCCGTCACCATCACGGACAATGCCGCGGACAGCCCGCAAGTGGTGGCGCTGGCGGGCACGGGGCTACCGCCGTGCTTGCTGATCACCCTCGCGCAGACGGCCACGGTGGTGCGGGGGATGGATTCCACGGCCTTCAGCATCTCCGATCCCAAGCCGAGCTGCCACACTTCGGCCATTGGGCTGGCGTGCCAGCGCACGGGCCCGGTGAGCTGCCTGTTCAATCCCCAGACGATTCCGCCTTCGGGGAGCAGCGCGCTGACGCTGCGGAACCTGAAGGCACTGGCTGCCGACGCGCTGAACTTCCGGGTGACGGGCACCAGTGGAAGAGACACCACGGCGCTGGACTTGGTGGTGCTGGTATCGGACTTCTCCTTCAACACCTCGCCAGCGAGCGTCACGCTGGAGGCGGGGCAGACGGCGAGCTACTCGCTGGCGATAGCGCCCTCCAACCGCCTGACGGGGACAGTGCAATTGAGTTGTAGTGGGGCGCCGGCGGGGGCGACCTGCGCGGTGACACCCTCGGCGGTGACGCTGGACGGGTCGAAGCCGGGGCAGGCGAACGTCAAGGTAACGACCACGGCGCGGGCGCTTGCATCGCCGGGCGGCGGAGACGGACGGTACGGGCGACCCGGTGGGTCGCCGCTGCTGTGGCTGCTGGCGCTAGTCGGGTTGGCGGCTCTCCTGGCGGTTTGGCGGCTACGGGCGTTGAAGCCTGCCCCGACGCTAGCGCTGGCAGGGATGCTGCTGTTGATCCTGGTGTGGGCGGCGTGCGGCGGCGGAGGCGGGTTCGTCTCAACCAATGGCCCGAGCGGAACCCCGGCAGGCAGCTACTCGCTGAAGGTCACGGGTACCTATACCAGCGCGTCAGCGGGAACCAGCTTGAGCCACGACACCACGCTCACGCTGAAGGTGAATTAGCGGCAAGCGGCAAGGAGCACGCCAGAAGGGTATGAGTGGGGCGCTGGTTAGGGCTGCCAGCGGCGAGGTGAAGACTAAGCAGTTGACGCAGCTCCGTAAAACTGCGAGAGTTGGGAACTGAGGCTGCGAGAGAAGGTATGGCGCGGCTGCCAATTCTCCGCGAGGGGCGGCGTTCGACGCATGCCATCCCGGGCGGCAAAGTTCCGAGGCTGACGACGATGAAGCGAACCTGTCTGGCGGCGGTTCTTGTTTTTTCCTTCACGGTCTTCCCGAATTCAACTCGAGGGCAGGACTTGGGGAAGGGAGCCCTGGCAAGCTTCCCGCCTGAGACGATTCGGCTGGAAGGTTCCACTCTTGCCAAGCTGCGTGGGTTGCCCAATTACGCGAGCCTTCGACAGCGGTACATGGGGCCAAAACTGCAAAAACTCGAGGATGCGTTGTCACAGTTGGGATTCCGCGAAGACGATATCGACGAGATGGTGCTGGGAATGCGGCCCGGCACGGCGGAGATGGATCTCTACGGGTTTGCGAGCGGGCGGTTCGACGCGAAGACGCTCGCTGACCGCGCGGCAGCCCAGGGGCTGTCGGCCACCGCGCTTGCAGGACAATCGGCGTACTGCCTGGGCGCTTCCGTGAGTTCGCCTTGTGTCGCTGTCCTGAGCGGCTCCCAGGGCGCCTTTGGGACGCTCACTCTACTGACTTCCATGTTGGAAGCCAGGGCGGGGCAGGCTCCTGCCCTTGCTGCGAATGAGCGGTTCGCGCGACTGGTCAGCGATGCTCCCACCGGGTCCATGATCTGGGGGGTGGCCGTGGGACCTGCCGTGGGCGATTGGTTCAGAGGGTGGATGCCTGGCCAGGGCAACGTGCAAATGGACTGGGCCAGCGTGTTCCAGGGCGTCGATTCCCTGATTTACAGTGTGGATGCCGCCGACAAGGTTAACCTGAACCTCAAGCTGAATTGCCAAACGCCGGAAGGCGCCGCGAGCTTAAGGCAGGTCCTGGAAGGCTTGAAACTTGCCCAAGAGCTTGCCTGGCAAAGTCAGAATTCAGGCCGCCCCAATCCCTATCAGGCGATGGAGGTCGAACTCAATGGGCCTCAACTCTCGCTCAGACTTGTGACGGAGTACACTTCACTGGAAGGGGTCGGAGGGCCCGGCACCGCCCAGAAATGAGTTCACCGCGACGTGAGTAGCCAGGGTTTGCTCTTGCACCCTGCCGCATTTACTGTTCGCTGTGTGACGCTGCGACTTTCCCACAGCAACGTGGAAGAACCGCAACGTTCAAAGGTGAACGTTGGGTTACAATTCCTGGGGCTTTGCCAGGGGACGAGGATTCCTGTCCCTTGACTTGGTATCCTGATTCTCATACAGTTTTTAATTCAGGGAGATTTGCAATGCGGCGTCGTTCTTTTTTGATGCCGTTCTCGGCTGGCGTGGACTTGGGGCAGGGCGCTCTCCAGGTGGTCCGCCACGCTGATTTCGGTGAAGAGGTGGCAATTGCTGGCGTCCATCGGGTAGCCTCGCATCGCCTTGCCGCCCAAGAAAGACCTGGGCCCGCCTGCTACAGCGTCTTCTCACATGAGAATCTCGAAATTCCTGCGTTCGTCACTCACCCCTTATTTGGTACGCGACCCGGGAAAGATCTCCTCAATTCAATCGAGTTAACGAGGGAATAAACAGCTCACGTCGCGGTGGGCAGTCGATCGCTTTGAGCAAGCAAAGACGGTGGCTTCCGCGGGCGGGGCGACAGCCCCCCTGAGCGGCCAGCCAGAGCAGCCTTTTGCCCCGCAGGCAGGAAACGAATCGCCGAGATTTCGGAGGTGGCCCTTGGCGCCCGGAATCTCGAGACAGAGAGCGGCAGAGCCACTCCATTTTGTTCCCAGAGGCAAGGTGCTCCTCGTGCATGAGGACCCCGGAGGTCTGGACTACTATCGCGCGATTCTTCAAGGGCAGCCCTTCAAGGTTCGGACCTGCGGCTGCTTTGCGGAAGGGGCGGCTGGCGGAAGCAAATTCTTCAGCGTTATCGGCGTTGCAAAAAACTTTAGACCTTGGAGGAGGCAGGCATGATCGGAATGAGTTTTTGGTCGTTCCTGGTGCTGTTGGTGGCGGGGGTGATTGCAGCCGCCGTGATCCATTACCTTATTTGCTATCGTTTTCTGGAGGGATTCGACGGTTTTCTGGGGAAGTGGATCGCGGGGTGGGTCGGAGCCTGGCTGGGTTCACCCGTACTGGGTCACTGGTTCGAGAAAGTCAAGCTCGCCGACATCTACCTGATCCCGGCATTACTCGGGGCGTTTGTGGGCGCCTTCGTTGTTGTCGCGATCGGAAAAGGGCTGGCGAAGGCCTTCTCTGCAAAATTGACCTGAGGTGCGGAAGGCCAGGATAGCAATAGAGAACTTGTCCCGAGGAAGTCCGGCTGTCGGGGGAAGGGAAGAGTGTACCCCGTTGCCGGGAACCTTGGCGACCCACAAGGTGGCGGATGGTTGGAGAAGCTGTTGGAATTACCCTCTTGCTACTTCCCTGGGTAGCGCGAGCTTACGTGGTGGCAAAATACCGGATCAAGCACATGGCCGCAGGGAAAGTTCGATGGGCTTGGAAGCGCGGAACGCCTGACTGGGTTACAAGAGCCATGCCCTGGCTGGAGTTCTTGAGCTGGGCAGCGTTGCTTGGTTTCATCGCCTGGTGGCTGCTCCGTCCTGTTCCAGTGATGGCTGGCATTGGCGCCCGCGAGGTCTTTTTCACCCGACGCAGCTCTGAGGTGTCCCAGCTTTCGCTAACCGTCATTCGACGTGGTCAGGCTGTCGAGGCTACCTACCAATCCTTACCGTGCTAGCGGGCGGCTCGCGTTCAAGTGCGCTGGATGATCGAGGGAGATTAGACTCCCGTGGCAGGCCGTCTCACATGAGCAAGCAGCCAGGGTCCATGACTAAGCGGACCGCGGATTCTTTCAACAGAGTCGAGTGAAGAGGGGCCCCTGGCGCCTGCGCCACGAGTGGAACATGGTGGCCCGAGCAACATTCGACTAAGCGAGGAAAACTAATTGTGGAAAACAAGGAGGGAGGAGTCATGGCCAACCTGGAAGAACTGACTTTTCTCGCCTCTTACACTGCTACGCTCGATTTGGATAAAGGTGTCACTCTGCTAAAAAAAGATGAAGAGAAGGACCGTAGAGAAGAGGAAGAAGAGGAAGAAGACGAAGAGGAGGAAGAGGAGGAGGACAAGGAGCAAGAAGAGGAAGAAGAGGAAGAATGGAAAACGAAGTGATGGGCTGCCGGAAAGGTAGGACAATGTGAAGGGGAGTCCTCCGAAGTGTAGAGAACGAAAGGGGGACGAGTTGTGCGGCAGAGCAGGCTCGCCGTAGAGCAGCTTAGCGCAGTGCTGAAAGAGGCTGAGAGCAAGAGAGGGGAGATTCGTCGGGCACGCGGAATTTGCACCAGACCTTCTGCCGTTAGAAAGCCAAACAGGGGTGGCCTAGCCGTCGGCGAGGCGCGGCGGTTGGAGCCGCCCGAAGAGGGGAATCCGCGGCTGAATCCCACTGGGGCGGGTGAGGCATTTGGGGCTGGATAACCGGGCGCTCCCTGAAGCGGAATCCCAAGCCCCGCGGCGGGTGAGACCATGCTTTGTACATCAGCGCAAAAGACCCTGAAAGAGATCTTTGCGCTTGCTGACATTGAGATTGATGGCCGTCGGCCATGGGACATACACGTCCACAACGGAGATTTTTACGATCGGGTATTAGGCCAAGGTTCGCTCGGGCTCGGTGAGTCATACATGGATGGCTGGTGGGATGCCGAGCAGCTCGATGAGTTCTTTTATCGAGTAATGAAGGAAGATCTGGCTAAGAAAGTTCGTCCTGACTGGAGAACATTGCTGTGGTTTCTGGAACGGACTGTCGTGAATCAGCAGAGACCGTCAAAAGCTTTTGAAATCGGCGAGCATCACTACGACATGGGAAATGATTTGTTCACAGCGATGCTTGACAAACGCATGGTGTACTCCTGCGGGTACTGGAAAAACGCGAAAAACCTCGATGAAGCGCAAGAGGCAAAGTTGGACCTGGTGTGTCAGAAACTGGCTCTCAAGCCGGGTCAGAAAGTGTTGGATATCGGCTGCGGCTGGGGGAGTCTCGTAAAATACGCCGCGGAAAAATATGGCGTCACGGCCATCGGTATTACTGTATCGAAGGAGCAAGTGAAGTTGGGGGAGCAGCTATGCGCAGGATTACCAGTTGAGATTAAGCTGCTAGATTATCGGGATATCGAGGGGACGTATGACCACGTCGTTTCGCTGGGAATGTTCGAGCACGTGGGGTACAAGAATTACCGAATGTATATGCAGGTGGTCAACACACACCTTCGCGATAGCGGTCTCTTCTTGCTCCAGTCCATCGGTGGGACCGGGTCTGTGAAGACGACCGATCGCTGGATTGAAAAGTATATTTTCCCTAATTCTGTAACTCCTTCCATAAAGCAGATCGCTGCGGCTATTGAGGGTCTGTTCGTCATGGAGGACTGGCACAGCTTTGGCGCTGATTATGACAGGACTTTAATGGCATGGTTTCGGAATTTTGATGCCCATTGGGAGAGCCTCAATCCCTGCTACGATGAACGGTTCTATCGCATGTGGAAGTATTTTCTGCTTGCCTCCGCAGGATCATTTCGGGCGCGGTGCAATCAGTCGTGGCAAATAGTGTTTTCTAAAAAGGGTGTACCGGGAGGATATACTTCCATTCGGTAGCTGCGCTTGACTTGCCCCTCCTGGCTTGAGACCGGCTCCTATATTTTCACAGGCGCCAGACCCGGCGAGGGCTGGGATTGGGCGGGGAACCACATTCACCCGCGCTTCCGGATTGCTGAGATCTGGCATTGGCCGGTGGGAGTAAGTCTTTCAAACGAAATAGGTTATCAACGGCACGCCTTTTCAACCGATACCTGGACGTGGGAGGTCCGTCCGATCATAGACAAGAAGCAGGGGCCCTGGTACTGGTCCTTCGACCCCACCTTTGACCGGTCTCTCCGGGGTGCGAACGTAAAGAAAGGCTTTGAGTTCTCACCCAATTTCAAAATCAGTTACGACATTGCCAACAAGGCTGCTGGAGGATTCGAGTATTGCGGGTCAATTGGCCCTGTAACCGGATTTGATCCGCTCAAAAATCAACGGCAACAACTCTTTCCGACGATCAACCTGCACCTGTCCCCTCAATGGGAGTTCAACGCCGGGGTTGGAGTCGGGGTGCCCCTACGTAATGCCGGCGAGACGCCGGCGCTACGTCAAAGAGCCGCAGAGTTTAAGAACCCCATGTGGCGGGCGCCACCGGCTAAATCCGCACGAAAGTCCGGTTGCGGTACAGGTAGTACAGGCCCACCCAGAGGACTCCGACTGCTCCGAAGGCCAGCAGGAAGTTGCCGAAAATCCCCAGGTGTTTCGCGAGGCCGCCGAATAGCGCATTGCTGGTGTGCCCGAAGTTGATGAAGTCCGGCGCCATGTACGCGACGATAGCGTTCATCCCAATTACGGTGAAGAAAAAGGCCCAGCGCCGGAAGCCCAGCACATCGATGACCCCATAGAACAAGGCCAGTAACAGCAGGCACCAGCCCCCTGACCACAGCACCATCGAACTGGTCCAGATGTGCTTGATAATGGGGAAGGCAAAACCCCAGAGCCAGCCACCCAGGAGGCAACCCAGACCCGAAACGGTGAGCAGGAGCGCCTTGCGCCGGCCAGGCAGTGACGTCCGCAGCAGGTGCCCGGCCAGAACGCCGATCAGCACCGTGGCGCCGAAGCCCAGGCTGCTGAGAAACCAGGTGTAAGTAGTGCCGTCCCGGAACCGACCGAGCAGCGCCTTATCAACCCACATCGCCAGGTTGCCGTCGGGCGTGAAGGCGCCAGCGCCGTGGCCCGGCACCGGCACGAACGCCATGAGGGCCCAGAAAACCACCAGCAGCGCGCCTGTCAGCGCCGCCTGCCAGCGCACCGGCAACTCCAATAGGGCGATGGCGGAGATCAGGTAACCGGCGGCGATGGCCTGGAGCGTGTTGCTGTAGAACTGGAGGTTGTTGAGGTCGAAAGCCAGGAGGTGTCCCTGCGCGACCATGCCCAGCACCCACAGCACTACCACGCGATAGATCACCTTGCGATAAATGCTGCGCCGGCTGTCGCCGCGCTCGAGGCGCTTGCCCACCGAGAAGGGCATGGCCACTCCCACGATGAACAGGAAGAGGGGCATAATCAGGTCCCAGCCGACGAATCCCTCCCATACGACGTGGTCGAATTGCCGGTCCAGCCACGGCGGGAGCGGGTTGGAGAACAACTTGCAGAATTCCATCACGAACGCTTGGCCGCCCGCGATCCAGAACATGTCGAAGCCGCGCAGAGCGTCAACCGACATGATGCGTTGTGAGGGAATGGCTACCGGCGGGTCAATGTTTCCAGGTTTGTTCTGGTCCATCAACATGCTCCCTATGAGCTTAGAATTGGGTTGTCTTCAGCGGAGATCGGGCCCTCGTTTCGTCGAATTTGCGTGTGGGAAACTCTCCGGCCAAGGCGCTGTCAGCCGGGATTTCCATTTTGGGAGCCCAGCGACAGCCCCCTATATATCGTTTCGCTTTGGAATACAAGGCCCAACCACGCAGCGCACGTCGCCCGCACCGCGGAATCCCTGGGCTGGGCGTGGACCTACTGGCAGTTCGATTCTGACTTCATCGTCTACGACATCGACAAAGAGCAGTGGATCGAGCGGGTCCGGAAAGCCCTTGTTCCTTCGAAAGAGCGTGAGCCCGCCAGCCGTCCCGGGTGGCGGATCATCTCGACCATGCTCATTAACCCCATCCGCGTCCCCATGGACGTGTTTTTCGCGGGTGGGGCAGACTTGTTCTCCAAGTCTGCGCCCCTCTGGTTGACAACAAATTGAAAGCCGCAGAGTTGAAGGGCCCGCCATTAAGACTGGCGGACTTTCGGCCGCGGCGGGCGCTACCTGCTCTCATTTGGGGGCCTTCGCGGTGAACTCGACTTCCCAGTCCACAGCTTCCTGCTGCCCTTCGTAACTGACCTTTAGCGAATTCCCGGCCAGTTCATGGCGGACCGGGACTTCACGAGCCCCCTTGGTTGCCGCCCGTGCCTGAGAGACGGTTACTCCCTCGGGGACGTAAACCCAGAGTGTGTAGGCCTCCCCTGGCACGGTTTGGGATGAACCGCGCAGCCGGTTTTTCGAGGCGTCCCACGCCAGGTCCAGGATCGAATAAGCGCCGGTGATGTGCCGGGAGGTCCCGATCAGCTGGGGTCTATTCAAGAAAGGGTGGACCAGGAGCACCCGTGTATCATGCGGCTCAATCTCGACTTTCATCCGGTCCTGGAAAACACCGAGAAGCTTCTGGCCCCAGAAATCGAAGGCGACATAGCGGGAACCGGCGCTGAGTCCCAGTTTGTCCGCGAAGGAAATCTCCCGTGCAACCGTTCCGCTTCGCCAGTTGGTCAGGCCTATGACATCATAGACCCCCGACCTAGCATTCACTTTCAGATCCAGGATCTCCGGGTAGTTGTGGATGTAAAAGTCGGGGGTTGTATGCATGAACTTGTCCCACTGCATATCGGTCCCGCGGCTGAACAGGTCGATAGGGAGGATGGGCATGGTGGGCAACGTCATCTTCAATAGTTTGGCTCTCTCTTCGGGCAGCTCGGGGAGGATGCTGGACACAGGGTAGGCGACGCCCGTCAGGGCAACGTAAGTAACCAGTGTGCGGGCTTCCGCCATCGTGGCACCGAACCCAACCATGGGGTCCTCGCGCGTGCGGACGGTCTCGACGAAACTGCGATACCTCTTCTGCATCGTTTCCTGGACGGGCATCGGGGGCTCCACATCGATTCCCTCGCCGGGCATCACATAAACGACCATGTGGTTCAGGAAGGCGTTGGCGTTGATAGAACTGAACAGGGCATACATCCCCTGCCAACTGTCGTAGAGATCGTGCCCGTTGAAGTAGGAGTCGAAGTACCCGATCCCATTCAGAGGCGTGCCGGCCGGGCATCCCTCAATGAACCTTTTCGGACCGATCGTCTCACGGATCAGTTTGAGCCGGTTTCGATAAGCGACGAGGGGATCAACGGACTTGTCATAGAGCCTCTCCCTGTCAACAGGCGGCGCATACTTGGGCAAAGCGTGCTCGCCGTCGAACTTGTAATACTCAAAGCCCCAGTCATCAAGGGTGGTAAATTCCTTCTTGAGGAAGTCAAGCACCTCGGGATTCGTGGAATCGAGGGCTGGGGTGTCGTAATCCAGTATGATCTTCCCTTCCTTGTTGCGCAGATACCAGTCCGGATGCTGTGGCACGGCGCCGGCATAGGCATTGGGGACGAGCCACAAGCCGGGACGCAGGCCCTTGGACTTGATGTAGTCCGCCAGCCACTTCGGCCCGTGGGGGAACTTCTCTCGGTCCCACTTTTCGATCCAGTAATGCTCCCCGTTCTTTCCCCGGTCGTAGCCGTCGTCCAGTTGCACGTATTCGAACCCGTAAGGCTTCAGGTTTGCGGCGATCCAGTCGGTGTTCCGGACAATGTCCTCCTCCCTCACCTCATGGTAGTAGCTGTCCCAACTGCACCAGACCATCGGCGCATGGCGGAAGTACGAGTCATCAAACGGGACGTAGTAGGGAACACCCAGGCTCTTCGTGAAATAGTCCGGGACCAGGCGCACCAGCGTGTTCCCCGGCGCCGGGATGGTGACATCGAGCAGATCCGGGTTCTGACTGTTGCGCTGCATCAGGGTTTGGTCTGAAAAGTTGATTGCCGTGTCGCTTGTGCGGTCGAAGAGACTGTGAAGGTTCGAACTCGACACCTGCCCCAAGGAGAAGTACATGCACTCCGGATTTCGACTGGGAAGGAAGGACTGGTTCCGGCTTTCACTCCCGCCATAACTGCCAACCACTTCATTGGTTCCCACCCAATCCACCGGTACTCCCTGCGGGTCCAGTACGCGGGCTACCACACGGTCCGTTGAAGCCGGCGCCTTGGCGGTGAGGACTGCGCCCGTCGATGTGCTGGAGATCCTCAGGATGTTTGGGCCCAATTCGATGAGCCAGCCGGTTGGAGGTTGAGCCGTTCTGATGGACAGTTGATGCTGGCCCTGCTTTTCAACGGACCAGTTCTTCAACGGGCGTAGGCCGTGCTCGCCTTGGAGATTGAGTCGAGCGTCCTTCATCACCGTTCCCAGGCTGTCGTGCGTGATGGTGAGGACAGCCTGTTCTCCGTCAGCGGTGACAGTCCAGCCATCACTGGCGACAGAAACTGGGTTCCCTGTTTGCGCCGACGCTGCCGCAACGGCCAAGACAACTGCGATGACTACCGAAAAGAATTTGCCCATCTTCCCCTCCCTATGCTGCCCGTTCATATCTGCCCCGGGCTGTCCGGTGAAGCGCGCAACGCAGAGTTGTTCTTTAACTCTGCGCCTCTTCTGTAGCGGCGGTCTCTGACCGCCGTGTTTTCTGTGTGGTTGGCGCAAACATGCCGCTGTTTGCCATATGTGCGCCCACGGCATCGAGGGCATAGAAATGCCGCTGCCGGGGCACCGGAGGATTGTACCTTAGGCTGTTACGCAAGTCGCAGACATCAAAAGAAAAGACGATGTCGGCGCCACCCGGTGCAAGGGGGCGGAAAAATCTACATCGAAACGAGGTGTCTCGGTTCCAATTCTTGCATTCGAGGAGTGGCGGTGTAGAATAACCCGACTGCACCGGCGTGCATTTCCATCTTATGTCACGGGGCTTCTCTATCTTCATCCCGCTGTTTATCGTAGTGGCGTTCTCAATTCTCTTTTTCAGCCATTACTTCATTTATTACTCGATCGTGCATTTCTTTGGCGTCACCGGCAGTGGGCGCAAGGCGGTGCTGGCACTCATTCTTTTTCTCCTCCCGGCGAGCTTTATCGCGTCCTCGGTCATTGCGCGGCGGACAGGGAATCCTGTCTCCAGAGCGCTCTACTTCTCCTCCGGACTATGGCTCGGTGTTGGGTTGACGCTGATGACTTTCTTCGTACTCGCTTGGGCCGCATGGGGAGCTGCGAAACTCTCCGCTCATCGGCCGAGCCCTGCCGTATTCGGCCTCGCGGCCGTTGCGCTGGCGTGCCTGTATTCCGGCTACGGCGTGTGGAACGCGTATCATCCGAGGACGGAAGGCCTCAACGTGAGAATAAAAAATCTCCCGCCTGAGTGGCGGGGGAAGAAGGTTGTGCAGCTTTCCGACGTCCATTTGGGGCGTGTCTTAGGGTCGGCATTTTTGCAGGGCATCGTTGAAAAAATAAACGCCGAGAACCCGTTCATCGTCTTTATCACGGGGGATCTCTTTGACGGCATCGACGGGCCTCTGGACGAGCTTGTCGGCCCGCTCAACGGCCTCACGGCCCCCTTGGGAATTTTCTATGTGACGGGAAACCACGAAACCTATCTGGGCACTGACCGGGCTTATGCGGCTCTAAAGAAAACCAAGGCAAGAATCCTTGGCGACGAGATGGTCGTGATCGACGGTCTGCAGATTATCGGGATCAGCTATCCGCAGCGCGGATTTTCGAAAGACATTGCAGAGGTGATAAAAAAGCTCCCCGATTTTAATCCTCGGATGCCGTCCGTTCTCCTGTACCATAACCCGACCCAGATAGAGCAAGTGAAGGCAGCAGGAATTAATTTGCAGCTCTCCGGGCACACCCACAAAGGGCAGATTTTCCCGATACAGGTCATCTCGCGACTGATATATCAAAAGTTCTACAACGGACTGCACGTAGAGGGAGACTACACTATTTACACCTCGAGCGGCGCCGGGACGTGGGGCCCGACGATGCGAACCGGCAACCATCCGGAAATTGCCGTAATCCACCTCGAATGAGCGAAAGCCGACGGCGGTCGCCCGCGGTCGTCAACTGTCAGACCTGCAGTCAGGTACCCTCAGCAATCCGCGGGCTGGCGCAGGCCTTCTGAGGCCTGCGAGCTGGGAATCAGACGATCACAATCGCAGACCAAATGGTCTGCGCCAGCCGGCGGCAACATAACACATTGAGAGTGGTTTTTCCCTGATAAGCATGTATGACTGTTCCTAGTCCTACGTCCGCTGCCAGTCGCTTCATTAGCTTTACCTTTGGGACGCCAGCATCAACTAGCCGTGACCCGTAGACGCGCGTGAAGTTAGTGGTTTGAAGTGCCTTTCCATCTAACGTGGAAAAGACAATGAATGGCAGGCAAGGCATTGGGAGTCATAAACGCACATTTGCCAAGGCGAGTTGGCCGCTCCTCGTCTGAGTTGATGAGGGGAGATGGTGGGAGATCAATTCATTCAGTTGCCGCACAAATCAAAACCGATGGATGATGCGCCCACCCGCGGGTTTATGCAGAGGTACGACACGAAACCGAAACGCCACGTCTTCAAGCTCCTTAAGTCCCGGGGGACGCAGGAGAACCAACAAGTCGCCTTCTTGTCCGATGAGGGGGCGGACACGCAGCACTTGCAAATATATCTGAGCCCAGCGTCGGATCACTCTCCTTAAACAGAGTTTAGGGCAGCTTTCATCGATCAGAAGGTGAAACGCGTCTCAACCTCGATGCGCCGGTTGGCGGTGGACGTACCGAAGAAGCCGCCGCCCAGGGCGTTCGATCGGCCGAACAGTGGAGAACTGAGGTTGCCGATGGGTTGCGCCCGGTTCACGTTGTTAAAGAGGTTGTGCACATCGAGCGTGACCTCGATGGTATAGCGCTTGTTTCCGAGGGGGTGGAACATGCCGGGCGGTGGTCCTCCGGCGCCACTCAGCCCACGCGGACCCAGGCTGCCTCCCGGAGGGCCTCCCCGGCCGCCGCCGCGAGGCCCGCCTCCGCCCATGGAAGCGCTCGTCGCACGATTCTCACCCTTGCCAAAACTGAAAATCTTGGTCAGGTGCATGTTCAAGCTGAATCGGCCCGGGCCGTTCCCATAGTTGCGGGGGATGATGGTCGCGCCGGAAATGGGAAGAGTGTCAAAGATTCCGTAGGCCGTACTGACCACGCTCGGACGAGTGAGATCCGTAGCCAGCGCCGGTCGATCGTTGAACAGTGAGTCTCCGTTCAAATCCTTTCCCGACAAGATGTTGAACGGCATGCCGGATGACGCTTGCAGGAACGGGCTGATGCGGAAGCCCAACGGCAAGGTGATAGAGCCTCCCATGAAGAAGCGATGCCGGATGTCAAACGCCGCGCGACCGTACTCTGTGGTCAGGTCGTATTGGTTGACGGGGAAGCTGCCTGCTCCCTCGCTATTGCTGCGCGCCTGGTTGAGCATGTAGAAACCGAACAGCGAGTATTTCGCGCTGACCCGGGCGTTGAAGTTGGTGATGAACTGGTTCTGATTGAAAAGCCCGTTCGATTCGTACTGGTAGATGTTCTCCCTGGTGCCGTCAGGCCGCACGCCGCTGGCGGGATTCTGCGGGTCGTAGGTGCCGGGCAGTGGCGCGTTGATGTTGCGCGAGCGCAGGATGTGAACGCCGTGCGAGTTGGTGTAGGTGACGGCGACGGTTATGTTCTTGGGTAACTGCCGCTCGATCCCGATGGCGGATTGGACGGTATAAGGAGCTTGCAGGTTCGGCGCCACGCGGCGAATGGTCTGCGGTACGGCGTTGCCCTCCAAATCAGCGATGGCTGGAATGTTGGGGAAGAAGTCGGGGTTCGGAACCAGGAACTGCTGCTGCGTGACCCCGTTCAGGCGCAGGGCCTGGAGCGTCAGGTCCGAGGAGAAGCGGTCATAGAAAACACCCGCGCCGGCGCGCAGCACCGTCTTGGGTTGGCCCGTCTTGCTTCGGCCCAGGCCCCAGGCGAGGCCGAAGCGTGCCGCGAAGTCGCCGCGGTCGCTGATTTGGTTTTGCGTCTCATAGCGAAGGCCGGCGCTCAGGCTGAGGTTCGGCCGGACCCGCCAATCGTCTTGCAGGAAAAGGCCAACATCAAACTGATTGAGGCTGGCGAGCGGATCCCCGGCAATGATCGAGGACTGGCTCGCGCCGCCGCCTTGAGCGCGGATCTGCTCTGGCGTCAGGCCGTTCTCAAGACCGAGGAGTGTCAAGCGATAGGCGTCGAGCGATGTAAAGGTAAAGGAGCCGTTGTAGCTTTGTAGGGAGCGGTCCCACAGGTTTAGGTCGCGCAGACGCCCGCCGAATTTCACTAGGTGCTTGTTGATCGTTACCGAGGTCATGTTCTGGACCTCGTAGTGATCGTGGTTGGTCGTGCCCGGCCCCACGCTGACTCCGCCGCCCGTGAAGGCGGCCAGCACCGAGATCGTAGGCTGGGAGTTGTCGCCGGTCTGGTCGGTGCGCTGACGGATGTATTGGAAGCGCGTCTCGTTGACCGCTCGCGCACCGAGAACCGCCGTCTCCGTAAGCTGGACGGTTTGCTCCTTGTTGCGCATGTCGTAGGCCTGGGAAGGCAAGGAAAACTGCCCGATGCCGTTGTTGTCTGACGCTCGTTGCGCGTAACTGTAGCGCGCCATCAGGGTGTTCTTGGGAGTCAATTGATAATCCACGCGCGGGCTGACCGTCGTGCGCCAGGTGGGATTCAAGACTGCCTGGCTGAAGGGTGTCACGTTGAAGGCGGGATCGAGCGTGAGCGCGTTGACCGCGGAGACTTCGCCCACGTCGCGACGTTCGGCGTCCACGAAGAAGGAGGCCTTCTTGCTGAGCGGGCCGCCCAGGTTGCCGCCGAACTGCCGCGACTGGTAAGGCGGCTTGGTGGGCGCGAACGGGTTGCGCGAATTGAAGACCGAATCACCGAATTCGAAGAAAGTCTGGCCGTGAAACTTGTCGGTGCCGGGTTTGGTGAAGATCTCGATGCGACCGAAACCGAGCCGGTCGTATTCCGCAGCGAAGGGGCTCTGATTGACGCGGATTTCCCGAATCGATTCCTTGGGCGGCAGGCGGCCACCGGTGAAGCCGTCAATGTAGATCTCGCCACCGTTCGGTCCGGCCGCGGGCCCCGCCAGCGCCTGCAGCTCATCCTGCAAGTCGTCGGGGTTGTCGGATAGGGCCTTGAGGTCGTCACCCTTCATCACCAGTGCCCCGACGGTGCTCGTGGGGCTCACACTGACCTCTGAACTCTCGCCCTGCACCGTGACCTCCTGCTTTTCCAGGGCAACCACGAGCTGGGCATCCACAACTTGGGGCTGGCCGCGGGCAATCACAATGCCGGCCTTCTCGATGTCAGCAAAGCCCTTTGCACTGATTCGCAACGTATACGTGCCGGGCGGCAGATTACGGAAAACGTACCGGCCCTCTTCGTTCGTCTGAACCTGCTGCGTTGCTCCGCCGGGTCCGATGACGGTCACCGTGATGGCGGGCACCGCACCGCCGGACTGGTCCAAGACTTGACCGCGCAGACTGGCGTCACTCGACTGCGCGAAGAGCAGAGCCGAAAGAAACGACGACGCCACAATCGTGCATAGCGCTCGTCCCAGATGTCTAAGCAAGTCGATCATCTTCAATTCCTCCAGAGATTCCTCGTGAAAGCAGGCGGCGTCCGTTCTTCGCCGCTGCATGCCACTAGGGTTCGGGCCGGCATCCTTTCGATTCGAGACCGCGCGGGCTGAAGTCGCGGTCTATGTTACTCATCGTGACCATAAACACTAAGGTCCGCCCTCACCCATGCTCATGTTCCATGGCCCCAGCATCATCTGATCGCGGCCCTTGGGTTGCGCTGCCAGGATTGGTTCCACGCCGGCGAGGAGGACGATGGCCGTCACTTCCGAGGCTTTTGCTCCCTCCGTGCTGAGCACGATCAATGCATCACCAGGGTTCAGTTCCCCGAGCGTAAAAGGAGGCGTGCGCTCCAGCATTTGCTGAAAGTCGCGCGGTCCACCGCCGGGTCCGCCTCCGGGACCACCGCCCGGAGGCCTGCCAGCCGCTGCGCCGGTAGGCGGTCCGCCTTCGGGACGGCCAGCTGGAGGCCGACCAACCATGGCGCCGCCAAGCGCTCCGCCGGAATTGAACTCTGCGATCATTTGGGCGACGAAGGGCGGAAGCCGATGCAGCTTCGAATCAGGATTCGTCCGCACCACAACCGGTTTGCCCGAAGCCAAATCGTTCACCGTCACGGTGCTGTTCGGCGCGTCCACGGAAACCACCGTAGCCCCGATGTTGCGGAAGGTTCCGGAAACCAGCTTTTCGGCAGCAAAATGGCTGCCGTCTTCGCTCTTCGTGCCCAGAGCACGCACCTGGTCTCCCACTTTGATTTCTTCGAAGGTGCTGGGCTTGGCGTCGCTGAACTTGACCGAATCCGGAGCGTAGCGGAGCAGCACGGTGCTGGCAGCCAGCGTGATGGTGACGGGATGAGTAGGATTTCCGGGTGTGGGCGGCGTGTTTGGGACCGAAATGGTGATCTCTTTCGTCTCCGGCTTCACCGCCTTCAGCAGTCCCCCGATGCCGCGCCGCTGCCATTCGAGACGCTCCGCCTCGCGTGCCTTGGCGAGGTCCGTCTGGGTCATCACGATGACGGACGTAGCGAGGACGGATTTCTGGTCGTCGGAGACGCGGCCCCGGACGAGTACGCGGTCACCGGAACTGATGTCGCTGACGCCGATCTTGGTAGCAGTCTTCAGGTCCTTTGCCCCCGGTGGTACACGCACAACGGTAACTGCCTCCGGCAGTTGGACGACCAGATCGGGACCGGCGTCCGTGTGCAAGGTGAATCTGCCCGGCTGAATTTGGGTGACCACGCCGATGGGCCGAACCGGCTGAGAGGATGACGCGCCGGGTGGTGGCGACTGCGCCGTTCCCGGGCCCTGCGCCAGAGCTACTCCCACCCAGACCATCATCAGACACAGGATCCCCTTCTTCATTCGGTGTTACCTCCCGGTTCAGTCATCCCATTACCTGCTGGCTTCCGAACACAATTCGGTACCAGTCTGGAACTCTTCGCCTTTTGCACCGCGCGGTTTGAGTGCTGCGGCTAAAAGTTACTTCTCACTCGGGGGATTCGCGCGCTTCGCAGTCCACTCACCGTCGAACCGTTCGCTATGAACTTTTCCCTTCATGGAATCCCCGTCAATCGTGCCGGAGTATTCCAGTGTGAACGTGCCGTTCGGGGTTTCACGCTTAACGGTGAAGCTGATCTTGTTGCCCGTGATGGAACCCTCAAGCGGCGACTCCCCGCGCTGTCCTTTCAGCGTGCCCTTGATCGTGCTGCCGTCCTGCTGGATCGTGAGGGTCTGGGTCCTGGTTCCGCGGGGACTCTCGGACGTCATCTCCCAAGTCCCGGCAACCTTCGCGGGCTCCTCGGCGGCTATTACCCTGCCGCCCCACATCAGCAACACACCACATGCCAACGCAAATGCGAACAAATAGGTATTTCTCTTCATTGAAGCATCTCCTTCCCAACGATTCTCCCGGTTGCGGTTGCGGGATCCATGCCGGCGAATTTCAAGATCTAGTGAGGGTGTTCCAGGCTCTCCTGCTCAACGACTCTTTCGCCGCGACTGCGGCCAGAGACGCCGATATCTGGTGCCGGCTGCAGCGATCACGGGAAGGCTCGTCGCCTCCTTCGCTGCAGCCGCGCCAGAATCGAGGTCTATACTGAGGTACGAATTACACTCTATCGCGAGGCTTCAGGTACCGGGTTCAAGCTGATAGACGATTTGGAGGAGGGAGCGGTTACTTTACTTCGTTAAATCGAAGAGGGACATTTCGTCTGAGCGGCGCTCCCTTTAGATGGTTCACTGAGCCTTTCGATCCTCTTTGGTTTGCAGCTTCCCCGTGGTCGCACCACGGCGCGGCTGTCTGTCTCCAAATTGGGGACGATGAACCCGACACGGGGGAACAACCCTCCGGCATGGAACTCCACCTTCGCCACCACCGCCGCGCTGTCAGCCACTCAGTGTCGTTGACGTCTTCATACCCAGCCAAACGGCAGTACACCGACTGCCGAAGAAGGTCGTCCAGAGGCAGTTGCGTGTTCTTTCCACGCCGAGAGTCGGTCAAGTCTTGTTCGATGATTCGCTGAATCCCAAACGTTCGTCCAACTCCCGCACGAAAATCAGGCCACCGTCAGAGGTAAGCCGCGCTCGCTGGAAATTGACCTTCAACGAGGCATTAAGGGAGATCTGAAAGGGCTGGTTTGGTTTCTCCCGCCGCGGCGGGTGAACCTCCGGCGCGGTTTCATCGCCGTCAAGTCCGCATCAACACAGATGACGGCGGACCCCCGAAGGTTCTTAGCTAGAGTTTAAACTGAAAATCTGGGTTCAGAGTTTTCCATGATGGCGCAGGCGATGTTCAAGGGTCAGGGGTGGCGGCAGTCGTCCCAGAGGACATCGCCGGACACTACCAACTTGTTGTCTCACTTCATGTGGGTAGTTGCAGGCCGGATTGGGTCAATCGAGGGAGTAAACAAGCTTGGTCCTGCGGAACTCGGGGACATAACGCGGCGAACTCCTGTAGAACCTCGTATGTTGCAGCAATGAAGATGGGTCGAAGGCACTGAACTCCCTTCCGTTCCCCCGAAACTTCCTCAAAACCGCCTAGAAATCGCGGAACAAGGGGAAAAAATGTGGGCACATATATGGTGGTTCCTTTACGGAAACGTACAATATCTTTGATAAACGACGGTCTAATCCTCACAGAACGCGGCAAAAATCCTCACGAAAACCCCTAGAACTTACAAAAATAGCTTGACATCAACCGGCGAGGGGCTTATAAGCCGGGACTAAGGCAATTTGTTCTCGAAGTTCTTAGTAGTTTAATTCCGGAACTTACGCAAGCTTAACGAGACGGATTAGCAAAGGTTGGCATTATGGTGGAGACCAGAGAGGTCATGGACATGCGAGAAGCGTCGGATTATCTGGGCGTGTCTCGCGAGACGCTCTACAAGTATGTTTATGAGGAAAAGATTCCGGCTTTCAAACTTGGCAATCGCTGGAAGTTCAAGAAGACTGTCCTTGACCGCTGGATGGAGAAGCAGAGCACGCAGCACGAACAGCGCACGGTCCGCCGGGGACGCGCTACCGTCAGGTAGGGAGCGTTTGACATGTTTGGGATGGGAAAACCGAAGGGTTTGGTTGGCCTGGATATCGGCTCCAGTTCGGTCAAGGCGGTGGAGCTCAAGAAGAAAGGCGCCGCCTATGAGCTTCTGAACCTGGGGGTGGAGCCGCTGGGCCAGGACACGGTTGTGGACGGGGCAATCATGGATGCCCTGTCGGTCTCCTCGGCCATCGAGAAGATTTTCACGGAAAACAAGATCAAGACCCGCAACGTGGCCACGGCGGTTTCCGGGCACTCCGTGATTGTGAAGCGTATTACCGTAGGTGCCGCCACCCCGGAAGAACTGGACAATGCCATCCCTTACGAGGCCCAGCAGCATATCCCCTTTGACATGGCGGACGTCAACTTGAGCTACCAGCCGCTGGGGCCGGCTCCCACGGGAACCGGCACGGAGGTGATGTTGGTGGCGGTGAAACGCGAGAAGATTCTGAACCACACCAACGTCCTGAGCCAAGCCGGCAAGACCCCGGTGGTGGTGGATATTGACGCTTTCGCGCTCCAGAACGCCTTCGAGGTGAACTACGAACCTTCCCCGGAACTGATGGTGGCTTTGCTCAACATTGGGGCCAGCATCATGAACATCAATATTGTGCGCGGGGGCGCTCCCCTGTTTACCCGCGACGTGTCCGTGGGTGGCAACCAATACACGGATACCTTGCAGAAGGAACTGGACCTGAGCTTCGAAGATGCGGAAAAACTGAAGCAGGGACAGGAAGTGGCCAATGTCTCGCCGGAGGCGCGGGCGCCGCACATCCGTTCCGTCTCTGAAATCCTGCTGCTGGAGATCCAGAAGACCTTTGATTTTTTCCGCCAGACCACCTCTACCGAGAACATCCAACAGATTTACGTGGCGGGGGGCACCGCGAAAGTGGAAGGGCTGGTTGACTTGCTGAAGGAAGAATTCAACCTTCCGGTGGAGATTATGAACCCCTTTCAAAAGGTGTCCATCAATCCCTCCAAGTTCGACGTCAACTACATTAATGAAATCGGTCCCCGCATGAGCGTGGCGGTGGGCCTGGCGTTGAGGAGCTTTGATTAGCCATGATCAAAATCAACCTATTAGGAGTCGCCAGACCCACGGCCGCTGCGGCGGTGGGGGCGCCCCCCACGGTGGCGCGCCAAGCGCTGATCTTCGCGGGAGCCCTGCTCGTCTGCCTGCTCGTGGTAGGTTTCATTTACAAGTTCTGGAGCAATGCTGTTACCAAGCTGGAAGCAGACAAGAAGCGCGAGCAAGCCGAGGCGGCGCGCCTGGCGGCGATCCAAGCGGAAAACCAAACATACCTTCAGCGGCGCAAGGAGTTGGAGCAGCGGATTAATACCATTCAGATGCTACAAAACAGCCGGGTGGGCCCCGTGGAAGTAATGAACGCCTTGGGGGCGACGGTGAACCGCACCAACGACCTGTACTTACTCACCTTGACGAACGAAGGCGGGCGGATGGTGATCCGGGGCCAATCGGATTCGGTGCAGTCCATCGCCAACTTCATCTCCGCTCTGAAGCAATCCGGGACTTTTGATGATGTGCAGTTGCGGCAATACTTTCAGGACGACCAGGCCAACCGGGCAAGCTACAAGTTCAATCTGGATTGCGTCTATAAGTCGCCCGCAACCGCGGCGAGCACCGCAGCGCAGGCGCAACAACCTGCCGCAACCCCCGCCCCGGCGGCCCGGCGGGGCGGGATGTAAGGAGAGGTAGTGACTATGGCCAAGAGCTTTAACGATCTACCCACGCCGGTACAGGCGGTGGTGCTCGTGGGGGGTGCGGTGGTGCTGGCGGGAGCCGTCTTCTGGTACTACGTCCTGCCACTGTCTGAAAAGCGCGACCGCCTCGACAAAGAGGTGAAGAAGTTGCATGCCGAGAACCTAAAGAACTTGGCTTTCGAGCAGGAGCGGACGGAATACCTGAACCGTATCTCCCAACTGGAGAAGCAGCTTGGCACACTGCGCTCCATCGTGCCGGACGAGCCGGCGGCGGACGAGTTCGTGAAGTCGGTTTACACTGCGGCGACGGGTTCGGGCATTTTCCTGCGGACTTTTGTCGCTCAGCCCTTGGCGCCGCGGGATTTCTACACCGAGATGCCCTTCAGAGTGCGGCTGGATGGAACCTACTATACCTTGCTGAGTTTCTTCGACCGGTTGGCCCACGAGCAACGGATTGTGAGCGTGCTCAACCTTTCCTTGGGTCCGCCGGCGGGCGGAGGTATGGGCGCCTACAAGGTTAACCCCAGCGAGACGGTAGGAGCCAACTGCGAAATTACCACTTATTTCAATTCGCCCCAGGCGCAGCAGGCGGCTGCGGCGGCGACAGCGAAAAAGAGATAGGTCAGGATCAAAGCTATGGTCAATGACAGGCCTCATTCTGTGCGGAGAAAAATACCGTTGGGTGTGGTGCTTGTGGCGATCCTGGGCGCCTGCCACTGGACGGGGATAGGGAAAGCTGACCCGCCCCCGGCGGAGCCAGGTTGGCCCCAGGCTAAACCGGCCACAAAGGCCGCGCCACCTGCTGCCAAGACGGCAGCTCCCACGTCCCAGCCTGCCCAGGCTGCCAAGGTGAAGCCGGCCAAGAAAACCGCGGGCAAGGCTGCGCCTGCCAAGGCCCAAGTGGAGAATGAAGCGGCTTCCGCGAGCAAAGACGTGTCCGCAGTCGCCGGCCGAAGGGATCCTTTCAAGCTCCCGCCTCCGCCGAGTCCCACGGGCCCCGGCGGCGGGCCGGAGACCACCGGGCCCCTGCCTCCCGGCACGCGGGGTCTGGTCATCAATCAGTTGAGGGTTGAGGGGACCGTCCGCCAGGATACAACCAATACGATGATTGCGGTCGTGACCAACTATACGAATCGGGCCTACTTCCTGCGGGAGAACGATGCGGTGTACAACGGCCTGGTCAGCAAGATCACACCTGACGCGGTCTATTTCAAGGAAAACGTTCTCGACGCGAATGGTCGGGTGCAGTCTCGCGAAGTGATCAAAAGACTTGGTCAGGCACCTGGAGAGGGAAGATGAGAAGAAAAAACATTACGTTGCTGACAGCGACATGGCTGGTTCTTGCGATGGTCTCCGCCACCGCGGGTCTCGGGAAGGGGTCCCCGCCTCCGGGCACGTTGAAGGCGGTCGCACTTTCCGCTCCGGCCCACGAGCTCTTCCTGCGCATTGAGGGGGGGTATTCCTTCCAGACGGTTCAGGCCAGCGAAGGTAGATTGTTTGTTGACCTCAAGGGTGTCAAGGCCGGCGGGGTCGCGACAAAGGGCCAGTGGTCCGACGGGCTGTTAACCGGCTACCGCTTGGTTCAGTACACGGACGCGGCTGGCCAACCCGTGGTTCGGGTGCAGTTGGATATGCGACACGCGCAGCCGCTCAAGGCGCAGCCGGAGCGCGCGGGTCTGCGCCTGATCTTTGGGGAAGGCCCCCAGAAGAGCACCGCGGCGGCGAGCGCCGAGGCACCCGCGCCGATCGCGACGGCTTCTCGAACCCTGCCCACTGCGTCTCCGAACGGCCCCGCGGAAGTCTCAGGGGTCTCGATCAAGTCTGGCGGCAGCGGCGAAACCTATATTGATGTTTTGACGTCGCGGCCCACGGCCTTCCGGGTCCTACAGTTGAAGAGCCCGGCGCGGCTGGTTGTAGACCTCCAGGAAGCCCACAATGCAGCCTCCCAACGGAGTTATTCCGCCCAGTCACCTCTCCTCAAGGGTGTGAGGGTAGGCCAGTTCCACGAGAAGAGCCCTGCCATCGTGCGCGTCGTTGGTGACCTTTCCGGCGACCCGGCATTTGATGTTCACGCTCAACCCGGCGGGGTACGCCTGGAGCTGAAATCCCGTAGCGTGGCCAGGCAGACCGCTCCCGCCACGACCACCCAGGTGGCCAAGCCAACTGAAGAGAAATCCTCCCAAGTGGCGGTGACCGCCCCAGCCGCGCAGGTTCCGACCAAGCCCCTCGAACATCCCGAGGTGACAACGCACACGGCGACGGTTGCCACGAAGGTTGAGACGGCCCAGACTGAGCCGAAGCCCGCTGCCCCGCCGGACGTGCAGAGTGCACTGCCTGCTCCCCAGGGGGCCAAGGAAGTGTCAGCAGCCCCACGGCCGGAGCCTCCGGCGGCCACGCCGGAGTCCTTGCAGGCGGCCAAGGCCGCCAAGATCCTGGGCGGGTCAGAGGTTCTCGCTGCGGCTCCCCAGGGGCCGGCGCCCGCCGCTGTGCCCTCCGCTGAGGAAAAGCCCAAGTACACGGGAGAGCCGATCTCGCTCAACTTGAAAGACGTCGATCTGAAGGATTTCTTCCGCTTGATCCATGAAATCAGCGGCTTGAACATCATTGTCGATCCGAACGTGGGAGGGGCCGTTACGCTGGTTCTGGACACGGTGCCCTGGGATCAGGCCCTGGACATCGTCCTGAAAAACAACGGACTGGGAAAAACCCTGGAGGGCAATGTGCTGCGGATTGCCCGGGTGGATACCCTGACCGCCGAACAGGAGGGTGTGAAGAAGTTGCTGGCCGCCCGAGAGGAGACCATGCCTCTGGTCACGGTCTTCCACCCCGTCAATTACGCCAAGGCCGCAACGGTTGCTTCCCTGCTGAAATCCTGGGTAGGCGGCGGGGCGCTGTCGAAGCGCGGAAACGTCCTGGTGGATGACCGCGCGAACACGCTGATTGTTTCTGATATTCAGTCGCAAATTCCCATCATCGAGTCGATCATCGCCAAGCTGGATAAGAAAACGAAGCAAGTGCAAATCGAGGCTCGCATCATTCGTGCCAACGCCGACTTTGCGCGGACTCTCTCTTCCACGCTGCAAGTCGGGTATCTCAATAAATCCGGCAGCACCATGCAGACGGGCGCCAGCGGGAGCGCGACAATTACCGAGACTCTACCCAAACCCAGGCCGGTGCTGATTACTGACCAGATCAACTCCGGTTTTGGTATCTACGCCATTTCCAACGTGGGCGCCAGATACATCCTCAACTCCATTATCTCTGCGGCGGAACAGAAGAGCCAAGCCAAGACCATCTCCGCGCCCTCGATCGTGACCCAGAACAACGTCCCTGGAACGGTTGTCCAGGGCGCCCAGATCCCCATCCAGACTAACATCAACAACACCATCACCGTTCAGTACATTAATGCGGCGCTAACATTAACCGTCACGCCGCAGGTGACCGAGGACGGGAACATCTTCCTGGTCATTAGCGTGGTCAACGCTTCGCCGGGCGCCGTGGTGCCCGGAGCGAACCCGGTCATCAACACGCAGTCAGCGACCACGCAAGTGCTGGTCCCGGACGGAGGAACGGTGGTGTTCGGCGGCGTGACGGTGACCTCACGTAGCAAGGCGGCCACCTATGTGCCCTTGCTGGGGAATATTCCCATCGTTGGCCACCTGTTCAAGACGAGCAACGTCCAGGACTCTGACCAGCAACTGCTCTTCTTTGTTTCGCCCAAGGTATTGCCCGGGTAGCTTTCGGCATCGCCCTGGGTCCTGCAAATTCATTCTGTGTGGGAGGAGACGAGAGTCTCCTCCTTTTTCTTTCGGCCGATGTTAAGCGCGGTGGCACCTAATACCTTCCAGGCAAGGCAGGAGCGTCTCCGGTCTCGGATGGAGGCATGCAAGCTGCCTCTCCTCCTGGTTACGAACCTCACGAACATTTTTTATCTGACCGGATTCCGGGGGAGCGCTGGGGTGGCCGTCCTGGGGCCCTCGGAAGGGCTTCTGTGGGTTGACCCGCGGTATGCCCTTCAGGCTCGTGAGCAGGCCCGAGGTGTGGAGGTGATCGAAGCGAAGGGTGGGCTCCTCAAGGCTGCCGGTCGCTGGCTCGGGGGGAGGGAGGCGCGGCGGGTTGCCTACGAGGACTCGAATCTCACTTGCGCGTTATTCCAGGCACTCCGGTGTGACTGCCCCCGGGGGGTTCGCTTCGAGCCGGCACGCGGATTGATCGAAGAACTGCGCTGCGTCAAGGACCAGGAAGAAATCCGGCGGATGCGAGAGGCGGCGCAGGTGACTGTGGCCGTCTTTGAGGAAGTGGTCCGGGAGGTTCGACCCGGTGTGCGCGAGGGGGATTTGGCGGCGGAGATCGAGTACCGGATGAGACAAAAAGGCGCGGACGGCGCGGCTTTTGAGACCAGGGTGGCTTCTGGGGCCCGCAGCGCCCTACCGCATGCTCGCGCCTCGCCGAAGCGGCTGGGCAAAAGCGAATTGGTTCTCTTCGACCTTGGTGCTATACTTGCGGGCTACGCCGCCGACATGACGCGGACAGTCTTCCTCGGCAAGCCCAGCCGGCGAGTCCGGGGCTTGTACCACGCTGTTTGGGAGTCACAGCAACGAGCGGTGGAAGCCATTCAGGTGGGAGCGCGCGCCGACGCGGTCGATGCTGTGGCGCGGAAAGCCTTGCAGCATCGCGGCTTAGCCAAGTATTTTACCCATAGCACCGGGCACGGCGTCGGACTTGAAATCCACGAAAGGCCCCGCCTGGGCCGCGGCGAAAAGGCACGCCTGCAAGTGGGCTTCGTGGTCACTGCCGAACCGGCCATTTACCTGGAAGGTTGGGGCGGAATTCGCATCGAAGACACTGTCCTGGTGGGACCTCAGGGTGCGGAGATCCTCACCCCGGCCTCCAAGGACCATTGGATCATCAGCTAGGAATGGGAGCATAACCGATGCCCGGTAAGAAACAGCCCCGTAAAAGCGCCGAGGGCGCCTGGGGCGTGGATATTGAGAACCTGATCGACCTCCTCGTGGATCGGCAAATCACCGAATTCGAAATGGAGAAGGGTGGCTTCAGGATTCGCATCAAACGCGGGGAGACTCCCAGCGCGATGGTCACTGCCCCCCCGGCGCCCGTGCAATCCATTCCTGTCACGATGGAGCCTGCGCCCGTCACTCTTCCTTCGGTGGAGCCGGCGCATTCCTCCGCTGTCGCTCCGGCAGATACGGTGGCGGACTCCACCGAAGGTTTGCACATCATCAAGTCCCCCATTGTGGGGACCTTTTACGCGGCGCCCTCCCCCAACTCGCCTCCTTTCGTCAAATTGGGTGATGTCGTGCAAGTGGGACAAGTTCTGTGCATCGTTGAAGCCATGAAGCTGATGAACGAGATCGAATCGGAGGCGGCGGGGGAGTTGGTCCGGATTTACGTCGAAAGCGGACAGCCGGTGGAGTACGGGCAGTCCTTGTTCGCCATCAAACCCCATCACAAGAAATAGGCGTGCAAGGCAAGAGTTCGCGCGAGATGCGAGCCCGACAGGCTGGTCGCAGCGGTCGGCGGCGACTCCCATCTCTGGCGGGTCGCCTCAGCCTCTTGAACCAAGCCCATGTTTGAGAAGATCCTGATAGCGAATCGCGGTGAGATTGCCCTGCGGGTGATCTGTGCCTGCAAGGAACTCGGGATCCGGACGGTCGCCGTTTATTCCGAGGCCGACCGCTATTCGCTCCACGTCCGGTTCGCGGATGAGGCGGTGTGCATCGGGCCCCCGCGCAGCGCGGACAGCTATCTCAATGTGGCCAGCATCATCTCCGCAGCGGAGATTACGGACGCTGACGCCATACACCCGGGTTATGGCTTCCTGTCGGAAAGCGCCTCCTTCGCCGAAGTCTGTGAAACCTCGAATTTGACCTTCATCGGGCCGCGGCCGGAAATGATCCAGTTGATGGGTGACAAGGAGAGGGCCCGGAAAACTATGGCCGAGCTGGGAATCCCCGTGCTTCCGGGCTCCCAGGAGGTGATCCATTCGGAAGTTGAGGCCCTGGAGATCGCCAAGCAGATCGGCTACCCGGTCATGGTGAAAGCCGTGGCCGGGGGCGGGGGGCGGGGAATGCGCATTGTGCCGGCGCCCGAGGATCTCCCCCACGCTCTTGCCACCGCGCAGCAAGAAGCCTTGTCCGCCTTCGGTACCCCGGACGTTTACCTGGAGAAGTACCTCAGTTCGGCGCGCCACATCGAGTTCCAGGTCCTGGCGGACCAGCACGGGAAGGTGATCCACCTGGGGGAGCGCGAGTGCACCATCCAGCGGCGTCACCAGAAGCTGCTGGAGGAATCGCCCTCTCCCTCCATTGACGCCGCGACCCGGGAGCGGGTGGGGCGACAGGTAATTCGGGCGCTCGAGAAGATTGGGTACACCAACGCCGGAACGGTGGAGTTCCTGCGGGATGAAAGCGGGAACCTCTACTTCCTGGAGATGAATACGCGCATCCAGGTGGAGCATCCGGTCACCGAAATGGTGACGGGACTGGACCTGGTCAAGAAGCAAATTCTGATCGCTGCCAACGAGCCGCTTCCCCTGGAAGGGGAAACCGTCGGCCTGCGGGGCCACGCCATCGAATGCCGGATCTGCGCGGAGAATCCCGAAACCTTCGCTCCCTCCGCCGGCAAAGTGACAGCCTTTCATCCCCCCGGGGGAACCGGCGTACGCGTCGATTCGGCAGCCTACGACGAAGTGGTGATTCCCCCTTATTACGATTCACTCATCGCCAAATTGATTGTGCATGGCAAAGACCGCCGCGAAGCGGTGAGCCGGATGACTCGGGCACTCGAGATGTTTATCATCGAGGGGATTTCCACTTCCATTCCCGTCCACAAGAAGATCATGGCGGATGCGGACTTCCGCGCCGGCCAGTTTGATACGCAATTTTTGAAACGCTTTTCCCCCAACGGCGCGGGGGTGGCTGGATAACGCCGAACCGCTCCATCTTATGGGTATTCGAATTCCCCGCCTCTATGCCATAATTGACCCCGCGCAGGTGGGTGGCTCGACACTCCCTGCCGTTTCTCAGACCCTTCTCTCGGCGGGCGTCAAGCTGATTCAATATCGCGACAAGAGCGCTTCTTCACGGGAGCTGTACGAAAACAGCCGGCAGATTTTGCAGCGCGTGCGACACGCCCAAGGCGTTTTCCTGGTGAACGACCGCGCGGATATCGCCCGGGTTGTGGACGCGGACGGCGTGCACGTGGGCCAGGAGGACCTGCCGATGGACCTGGCGCGCCGGGTCATCGGGCAAGGGAAGTGGCTGGGGTGTTCAACCCACACGATCAGCCAGGTGATGGCAGCGGACCAGTCCACCGCCGACTACATTGCCTTCGGGCCGATCTTTCCAACCCAAAGTAAGGCCGGGCCGGACCCGCTGGTGGGCCTGGAAGGGCTTGGAGAGGCCCGTAAGGCAACCACCAAGCCGCTGGTGGCCATCGGAGGAATAACCCGGCAAAATGTTCGCAGCGTGATCGAGGCGGGGGCGGATGGCGTGGCGGTGATTCACGATCTGCTCCAGGCTCCCGATCTTGCAGCTCGGGTGCAGGAATTCTTGCAGGTTCTAGGCGACCTATAAAAACTCTCTCGCTCTCGAGTCAGTTGTCCTCCGCCGCGGGCTCGGGAGAATTGACAACGGGCATGTCTGGTCATGGCGACGCCAACCACGGTCCACTCCATCAGCGAGGCTTCCACGCCTGAGCTGGTCAAGGGTCTCGGCCTGCTTGACTCCACGACCATCGTGATGGGCTCGATGATCGGCTCGGGGATTTTTATTGTCGCCGCCGACATCGCCCGCCAGGTGCCCTCACCCGGACTCTTTCTACTCACCTGGGTGGTTAGCGGATTCATGACCGTGGCGGCAGCGGTCACTTACGGCGAACTGGCGGGCATGATGCCCAGGGCCGGTGGCCAGTACGTTTACCTCTGCGAAGCGTTTGGGCCCCTGTTCGGTTTCCTTTACGGGTGGGCGCTCTTCCTGGTGATCCAGACCGGGACGCTCGCGGCAGTGGCGGTAGCCTTTGGAAAGTTCCTGGGTATTTTCATTCCGGGAGTTTCCGCACAAAACATTCTGGTGAACCTGGGAAGCCTCCAGCTTTTCGGCCACACCACCGCCCTGACGCTTTCCTCCCAGCAAGTGGTCGCCATCCTTTCCCTGCTGTTTCTCAGTGTCGTGAACATCTTTGGCCTGCGCGCCGGCGCGTTCGTCCAAAACGTTTTCACGACTCTCAAGGTCGGCACGCTCGTGGGCTTGGTGGGGTTAGGGGTATGGTGGAGCACCCGCCACTCGCTCCCCAGCGTGACGACCCAGAACTTCTGGCAGGGAGCAAACTGGGATGTGGCCACGCTCATGGTGGTGGCGGCGGCGATGGTGGGCCCGCTTTTTTCCTCCGATGCCTGGAACAACATCACCTTCGCGGGCGCGGAAGTCATCAATCCCAAGCGCAACCTTCCCCTGGCGCTGCTCCTCGGAACGGCGGTGATCTGCACGGTGTACCTGGCTTGCAACTGGGTCTATCTCCGGGTGCTGCCTTTCTCCGGGGCGCCCCAGGGCACTGGCCCCCTCGAGCGCGGGATCCAATACGCAGCGGAGGATCGGGTGGCGACCGCCGCCATGCAGGTTGTGCTGGGTGGCAAGGGAACGTGGCTGATGGCTGCGGCGATCATGATTTCCACCTTTGGGTGTATGAACGGCCTGATCCTGGCCGGCGCGCGGGTCTATTACGCCATGGCCAAGGACGGTCTGTTCTTCTCCTCCGTGGGCAAGGTCAACCCGAAGTACCACACGCCCGGCGTCTCTCTGCTCGTGCAGGCTTTCTGGGCCGCGCTGCTCACCCTCTCGGGAACTTACAGTGAGCTCCTGGACTATGTGATTTTTGCGGTGGTCCTGTTCTATGTTCTGACCATTGCCGGGGTGTTCGCCCTTCGCCGGGCTCGCCCCGACGCTCCGCGGCCCTATCGCGCCTGGGGTTATCCGGCCTTACCGGCGCTGTACATTGCTCTGGCTCTGGTCGTGGAGTGGGCGCTGCTGACCCACAAGCCGCTGCGAAGTCTGGCGGGATTGTTGATCGTGGCGCTGGGAATTCCGGTCTATTATTTGTGGCGCCGGCGCAGCCCGGCGGCGGGACCCCTGTGACGGAAGTGGCTTGGGTCCCGGCAAACAAGGCAGGCCCTCGCGGGTTCAGAGGAAGCGGGAGTTGTTCCTAAAAACGAAGGAGACAACAAAAGGCATGGCGAATTTGCTGGCAACGAAGCCGCTGGACACGCTGCTGGCGGAGTCCAGGGAGGAGAGCGGCCACACTCTCAGGCGGGCTCTCGGCCCGGTCAACCTCGTCACCCTGGGGATTGGCGCGATTATCGGAGCGGGAATTTTTGTGATAACCGGGGCGGCCGCAGCCAAATACGCCGGGCCGGCCATCGTGCTCTCCTTCGTGCTGGCCGGGTTCGCCTGCGTCTTCGCCGGACTGTGTTATGCCGAGTTCGCCTCGTTGATTCCCATTGCGGGCTCCGCTTACACCTATGGTTATGCCACGCTGGGCGAAATCTTCGCCTGGATCATCGGCTGGGACTTGATCCTGGAGTATGCCTTCGGGGCGGCCACGGTGGCTTCCGGCTGGAGCGGGTACGTGCTCAGCTTTCTGCAAGACTTCGGAATCCGCATTCCTCCCCAACTGACCAGCGCGCGCGGTGAGATGCTGGTCCTTTACAATGGTCATTGGGAACACCTGAACCGGATCAAGGACACCTTGAAGGCGACGGGCATCAATCCGGATTCTCTGCCGCACATGACCGCGTGGTTCAACCTGCTGGCCTTTCTCGCCATCCTGGGCGTGACCACGATTCTGGTCATCGGGATCAAGGAATCGGCAAACTTCAACTCCGCCATTGTGTTCGTGAAGGTGTCCATCGTGCTGATGTTCATCGGAATTGCGACACGGTTTGCGGTGAACCACCCCTCGGTTCTGGCGGCCAATTGGCACCCGTTCATCCCGCCGAACACGGGTGCTTTCGGGAGTTACGGCTGGTCCGGAATCGCCCGTGGTGCGGCGGTGATTTTTTTTGCCTACATCGGGTTTGACGCCGTCTCCACGGCCGCCCAGGAGGCCAGGAACCCGCAGAAGGATATGCCCATCGGCATTCTCGGCTCGCTGGCCATCTGCACCGTGCTTTACATCGTGGTCGCAGGGTTGCTCACCGGGATCGTCCCCTATTCAAGCTTAAACGTGTCGGACCCGGTGGCGATTGGCATTGATGCCACCGGGGTGCGCTGGGGAAGCTTCCTGGTGAAGCTGGGGGCCATGTTCGGACTCAGCACCGTGATGCTCGTGATGTTGCTGGGCCAGTCGCGCGTCTTTTACTCGATGTCCCGAGATGGTCTTTTGCCGCGCTGGGCGGGGGCGATTCACCCACGGTTCCGGACGCCTTGGATTTCCACCATCCTGGTCGGCCTGTTCGTGGCGGTCTTCGCGGGGCTGATCCCGATTGGCGTCCTGGGTGAACTGGTGAGCATCGGGACGCTGCTCGCCTTTGTCATCGTGTCGGCCGGTGTTTGGGTGCTACGCAGGAAGCGTCCGGACCTCCCGCGCCCCTTTCGGACTCCTTGGGTGCCCCTCGTGCCGATTCTTGGCATTCTAGTCTCGGGGCTTCTGATGCTCAGTTTGCCCCTGGATACCTGGCTGCGGTTAGTCGTCTGGCTGGTGATCGGTTTGATCGTGTACTTTTCCTATGGGAGGCATCACAGCCGCGTGCAAGCGGATCAGCCCGCGGCGACTCAAGTCGCAGAAGTGCAGTGACCGGCTCACGGAGATTTGTCCCGCACGGCTGGCGTGGGCGGCACATAGAGGGCGTGGTCTGCCTGGCAGGCGGTGTCTTGCCCGCTTGGATCGCATACCTCTCGGAAAACGCGATGTGTGCACCATCCACGGACCAGGGGGGTTCGCCCCCTACTTGCGGATGACCTCCCACACTTCTCCCGCGCCCCGGGCGCTCCGAACCTCCCCGTAGCGCGCGAAGCCGCACGCTGATATGCTTTCAGTGGTGTTCGAACCTCTTCTCCAGGAGTATCGCACGCGTCGGATGGCGCGGTTCACGGTCTGGGTCCTGGCCTATGGAATGGCCTTATGGCTTGTGGACCGCTTTTCGCGAGCGACAGGCGGTGTTCCTGGACGGCTGTGGGTCCTTTTCTGGATCTGCTTTCTGCCCGCCTGCGGCTACTACCTGGTTCGGTTCTTGGGATTCGTCCGGGGCCGGGTTCTCTGGCGCCTGCGCCGGCGGTTGATCGTTGCCTACGTTTTCATCGCCGTCGTCCCCATCCTTCTCATCATGCTATTGGTCGGTTTGGGTGCGTTTATCATCAACGGCCAGTTCGCAGCTTTTCTGGTGGCGGCACAGCTACGGGAGCACTTTGCGCAACTGAACCAGGTCAACCGCGTCGTCCTTCACGAAGCTCGGCTGACCAGGGAAACCTCACCTGAAGTCATGCTCGATCGGATTCGGAGCATCTATGTCTCGGAACTGGCCGAGCATGCCGCGAGTTATCCCGGCCTGGAGATCACCATTCAGATCGGCCCACTGACACGTGCCTTCCTTCTGAACGGCAAGCCGATTAAGAAACCCGTGACGGTGCCACGCTGGATCAATCGCGAAGAGTTCGCCGGAATCGTTATGGATGATGGGCAGCTCGCTTTGCGGTCGGTTGAACGGACTCTGACGGCCGCAGGAGAGCTGACCATCCTCCTTTCCGAACCCTTCACGCCCGAACTCCTGGACCTGGTGGGCGCGGGCATCGGCCCCGTGGAAGTGGACGTCACCCAACGGTATCGCGGTGGGCCAGCTCAGGGCCACCTCCGCATCGAGACTCCCGAGGGGGCCTATGTGCAGTCGGCCAGTATCCACTCCAAGAATCTCCAGATTCCCGAGAAGGCCCATCTCTTGGACCTGAAGGTATTCGGCGCCTCCTCACTTGATCCCTTCTCCTGGGGCAGTGACAGGGAACAGAAGCTGGAGGCGCCGGTCTTCGTTGTCGTGATCTCGCGGATTGTGACTCTGAACCGCGCGCTGCTCTCCACGCTGGGGGATTTTTCCCGAATCTACGTCATCTTGTTTCAGGCCGTTGCCATCGTCTTCCTGGTCATCGAAGGTTTTGCGCTTATCATTGGCATCCGGTTGACGCGCACCATGACGCGCACGGTTGACAACCTTTATGACGCGACCGAGCGGGTGAAAACCGGCGACTTCTCCTACCGCATCCATCTTCCCTCGCGCGACCAGTTGAGCGCCCTGGGCGAAGCTTTTGACAGCATGACGGCTTCGGTGGAGCACCTACTCAAGGAATCCCAGGAAAAATTGCGCCTTGAGAGCGAACTCGAGATCGCGCGGCAAGTCCAGACGCAGTTGTTCCCTCGCGCCGCGCCCGTCGTGCCCGGCCTTAACCTTTTCGGGGTCTGCAAGCCGGCTCGCACCGTGAGCGGCGACTACTACGATTTCCTGGAGCTGGGAGAGAATCGCGTGGGGCTGGTTCTGGGTGACGTGAGCGGCAAGGGGATTTCCGCAGCCCTGTTGATGGCCGCCATTCAATCGGCTTTGCGCGCCCAGTTTTACAACGGCTACTCTCCCCGCGAGGCGAGGGAGGCCTTCCCCATCTCCACCGCGCAGGTGGTGGCGCGCCTGAACCGTCAGCTTTACGAGAATACTCCGGCGGAAAAGTACGTCACTTTCTTTTACGCGGTGTACGACGGCTCGACGCGGAAGTTGACCTATACCAATGCCGGACATCTTCCCCCCGTCCTGTTCCGCCGCGGCCGGATGGAGCGGCTGCGAACGGGTGGCACCGTCGTGGGCCTCTTTTCGCCAACGCAATTCGAGCAGGCCGAGATTCAACTGGAGCCCGGCGATGTGCTCCTGGCTTACACGGACGGGATCACCGAGCCCGAGAACATTTACGGCGAAGAGTTCGGAGAAGCGCGGGTGCTGGAGGTAGCTCAGCGCGCGCTGGGAGACCCGCCGGAACTCCTGGCGCAGGAAATCTATCGCAGCGTGAACGACTGGACCGGCAGCCCGGAGCTCCAGGATGACATGACGCTGGTGGTGGCGAAAGTGGTGCCCTGAGGGGCCTGCCGGACATTGCCGATCCGGAGGAAGTCCGGTAGACTGAGCTGGAAATATTGATCGTCGAGGAGTCAAGCGTTGGTGCTCAAGAATCGCGTGGTCTTGGTGACGGGCGCCTCGCGGGGAATCGGCAAGGATATCGCTGTGAACCTGGGCCGAGCCGGCGCGCGGCTGGTGGTGAGCTATCGGACAAACAAATTGGCGGCCGAGAAGGTGGTGAACACGCTTCGCGGGCAGGGTGTGGAGGCTGCGGCCATGCCCACCGATGTGACCGACGCGGCTCGCGTGAAGGATTTGATCGAGACCATCGTCGGCCAGTTCGGACGGCTCGACATCCTGGTGAACAACGTCGGCGAGTTCGAGTGGAAGACCGTGTTGGATTCCACTTTCGAGGAATGGCAAAAGATCCTGGCATCAAATCTCTTCAGCGTTTTCTTCACCTCTAAGTACGCTCTGCCCGTCATGCGCCGGCAGCACTGGGGCCGGATTATCAACCTGGGCGCGGTGGGCGCGGAGCGCGCCTTCGGGCAAGCCAAGATTTCCGCTTACTCGGCGGCCAAGGCTGGCATGGTCGCCTTCTCGCGCTCGCTTGCCCTGGAAGAGGCCCGCTATGGAATCACCGTCAATGTAGTGAATCCCCCGGTCATCGACGACAAGGAACTTTCTCTGGAAGAGGCGCAGCGGATCGCCGACGCCCGCTTCCCGGTAGGCCGTCCGGCCACTGGCCAGGATGTGGCCGAGGCGGTGAGGTTTTTTGCCTCGGAGGAATCTGCTTTCGTTACCGGCCAGGTGCTGAATGTGAGCGGGGGCTGGATGCTCTGAGTCCTCCGGGGCGCACTCCAATCTCGTAGTATTTGCGAGCCTGAACCGGCGGGCTTGTGATCCCTAGCGTCGAACAGCCTTGAAAACCTTTCTTCGACCCGCAACGGTGCTTGGCCTTATCCTGGCCCTCCTCCTGTTGGGCACGGCAGGCTTTCATCTGATCGAGGGTTGGCCGTGGTTCCAGTGCTTTTATGGGACGCTGATGACGGTTTCGACCATCGGGGCGGAGCCGGTGAACCAACTGTCCGCTGCCGGCCGAGTCTTCAATGTGGTCCTGGTTTTTCTCGGTTTGGGGGTAGTGGGTTTCGCAATTGGTAGCCTGACCCATGCAGTGATACAATCCGAGCTAGGGTTATTTTTCGGGCGCCGCCGCATGGAGAAGGAAATCTCGAAGCTAAAAGATCACTTTATTATCTGCGGTGTGGGCCGCGTGGGACGGCGTGTTGTCTCCGAGGTCGCGACGCGCCAGATTCCTCTCGTGGTGATTGAAAAAGATCCCGCCAAGGCCCAATGGGCGCTGGAGCAAGGATATCCCACCATCGTGGGGGACGCCACCAGCGAAGCGGTTCTGAAGCAGGCACGGATTGAAGGGGCGCGAGGGTTGGCCAGCGCGGTGACCTCGGATGCGCAGAATGTATACATCGTGCTGACCGCGCGCGGCATGGCGCCCAACCTTCAGATCGTGGCCCGCGCCAGTGAGGAAGACGCCGAGTCCAAGCTGCTGAAGGCAGGCGCCAGCACGGTGGTGTCCCCTTACAGCTATGCCGGGCAACGCATGGCGCGCGTGCTGACACGGCCGAACGTGCAGCGGTTCATCGACCTGGCGCTCTCCTCGCTGGACGACGGAGGGCTGAACCTCCAGATCCAGGAAGTACGCGTGGGTGCCCGCTGCAAGTGGGTCGGCGCGCGCGTGGGGGATATGGATCTCCGTCAGCGGCTCGACGTGATTCTCCTGGCTATCCGGCGGGAAGGTGGAAGCCTGAATTTCAACCCTGGCCCGGAACAAACCATCGCCGCTGGCGATTGCCTCATTACCCTGGGTGATTCGAAAAAACTGAAGGAACTCGAAACCCTGGTGGGGACCTAGGGAATGAAAATCCTTACCTCCGCCCAAATGCAGCGCCTCGACCGGCTGACGACCGAGCGCTACGGCGTCCCCAGTCTGACCTTGATGGAGAATGCCGGAGGCGCGGTGGTGGAGTATCTGAAGGAACGGTTCGCGCCGCTTGAAAAACACAAGATTGCTGTTCTGTGTGGACGGGGAAGCAATGGCGGCGACGGGCTGGTGGTGGCGCGGCTGCTGCGCCAGCAAGGGCTCGAGCCGCGGGTGCTGCTGCTGGCTGACCCGAAGACGTTGAAAGGCGACGCGGCCGTAAACTATGAGCGATATGCCGCCGGTGGTGCTCCGGAAGTAGTCGAGGATGCTGCCGGCTGGCAGCGGGTGAGGCCCAGCCTGGCGGGCAGCACGCTGCTGGTCGATGCTTTGCTGGGCACCGGGCTTTCCAAGCCGCTCGAGGGATTTTTGCTGGAGGTGGTCCGCGACCTCAACGGGTCGTTTCCCGAAGCGCAGGTGGTGGCGGTGGATTTACCCTCTGGAATCTCCGCCGACACCGGCGAATTGATTGGGGAATGTGTGCGCGCGGACGCCTCCGTTACTTTCACGGCGCCCAAGCTGGCGCACGTTATTCCGCCTGCCTGCGAGCGCGTGGGGGAGTGGGTGGTGAGGCAGATCGGCACACCGCCCGAGGCGCTCGAGGGCGATGCGGAACTCAGCCTGAACCTGACCAGCCCGCAAGACCTGGCATGGCTCACGCGCCCGCGAAAGGCTGACGCCCACAAAGGGAACTTCGGCCACGTCCTGATCCTGGCCGGTTCGGTGGGGAAGACGGGCGCGGCGGCCATGGCGGCGAAAGCGGCACTACGCGCCGGGGCCGGACTGGTGACGGTGGCTACCGCCAAGAGCGCCTTGCCCACTATCGCAGCTCTAGGCATGGAGTACATGACGGAGCCGCTTCCCGAAACGGAGTCGGGCAGCATTTCGCTCCGCGCCCTCGATTACGGGCGCCTGGACAAGCTGGTGGAAGGGAAAACCGTGCTGGCGGTGGGCCCGGGAATCGGCACGGCGCCGGAGACCGCCGAGTTGGTGCGGACGGTGGTGAACCAATACCCCCTGCCCATAGTCCTGGACGCGGACGGTTTGAATGCCTTCGCGGGATGCATGAGCAGCTTCCGCGCCAACCACCGCGTGCGGGTGCTGACGCCACACCCCGGGGAGATGGCGCGCCTGGCGGGAAGGAGAGACATCCAGGCGGCCCGCCTGGCGGTGGCCCGCGAGTTCTCAGCCCAACACCAGGTGCATTTGGTCCTGAAAGGTTTTCGGACGCTCACCGCCGCCCCGGACGGGCAGGTCTGGGTGAATCCTACAGGAAACCCCGGCATGGCGACGGGCGGAACCGGGGATGTGCTCACGGGCCTGATCGCGGGGCTTATGGCGCAATATCCGACGCACTCCGTCACGGAAGTTGTGGCGGCTGCGATATACTTGCATGGTCTGGCCGGCGATCTGGCGGCGCTCGAGGTGGGTGAGACCGCGATGATTGCCGGGGACTTGCTGGCGGCGGTGCCACGCGCCTTCCGGACCCTCGAGGAAGGCCAGCCGGAGTGAGCGCCAAGCCTCAGGATTTGAACTCGGGGGGCTTCAGTTCGGGAACTTTCCTGGTGGAAGAAATCGTTCATGAGCTCGTCACCCACTCGCCGGAAGAGACCGTGGCGTTTGGGCGGGAACTGGCTCGGCAGCTTCAGCCGCCCTGCCTGGTGCTGCTGGAAGGCGAACTGGGCGCCGGTAAGACAACCCTGGTGAAAGGCCTTGCCGCGGGATTGGGTGTGGCCCGTGAAGAGGACGTGACGAGCCCTTCCTTCACCCTGGTGCATGAGTACGGCGGCCAACCCAAGCTTTACCACGTGGACCTGTACCGCATCGAGAGCGTGCGCGAGCTCGCCACGCTGGGGTTGGAAGACCTCCTGGGACCCCAATCCACGGTGATAGTTGAATGGGGAGAAAGACTCGGAGATAATGCTCCGGCAGCTCAATTCAGAATCCAAATGGAGCACCTGGGGAGTGAAGATCGCCGGATTAAGGTTGTGCGTCTTGGGTGCTAGGCTCAGGCATTGGCCGTTCGCCGCGCTGGCGTTGCTGGCGGCATTTTCGTTTGCGTCCTGCGGTAGCGTGCCGAAGACTTACTACTACACGCTGCGGGTTCCGCCGCCGCCCGCCACCAGTGACCCCAGGACGAACTATGTGCTCGGCGTGGAACACTTCCGGGCCCCGGAGATGTTGCGCGACGACCGGATCGTTTACTACGAGTCGCCCACCCAGTTGAATTATTACCAGTACCACCGCTGGGGTTCGGACCCGGCCACCCTGCTCTCGGAGCTGGCGGCGCGCCTGCTTGGCCAGATGGGAGTGTTCGGGGATGTGCGGATGCTTCCTTCCCGGGAGCCAGTGGATTACATCCTGAGAGGCCGCCTGCTCAACTTTGAGGAGATTGACTACGAGGGCGGCGGCAAGGGGCGGGTGGCGCTGGAATTGACGCTCATTCGCTCCCGCGACCGCAAGACCGTCTGGACGGCCACTCGCCAGGTCGAGCACGCGGTCCAGGAGAAGGGCCTGCCGGGTGTGGTGAACGCGCTCAATATGTGCAGCGAGCAAATCTTATGCGAGGCCTTACCCGGGCTCGTGGCGCAAATCGAAAAGGATTTCCAGGAAAGTTCAGGGCAACCCCAATAAACAAGGCGACGAGGACATCGGTATGACGGAAACTTCCGGGCTCACGCCGTGGGCCCTGATTGTGGGTTCATCGAGCGGCTTTGGCGAGGCCACCAGCCGGGAACTGGCGCGCGCGCGGCTGAACATTTTCGGAGTCCATTTCGATCGCCGCTCCAGCATGGGTCACGTGAATGAGATTATTGACGCCATCAAGTCGGAGCGCCGGGAGGTGATGTTTTTCAACACCAATGCCGCCGACGCCGCCAAGCGCGCCGAAGTCCTGGACCAGATGCAGAACTTCTGGAAGGGAAAGGGTGGCAGACATTACATCAAAGTTTTCCTCCATTCCATTGCCTTCGGGTCCCTGAAGCCTTATCTCACCGATTCCCCGGAAGAGGAATTAACCCAGGCGCAGATGGAAATGACCGTGGACGTGATGGGGAACAACCTGGTCTATTGGGTGCAGGACTTGTTTCGCCGGAAGATGCTGGCCTCCGGCAGCCGTATCTATTCGATGACCAGCGCGGGCGGGCACAGCGTGATCCCGAGCTACGGCGCGGTCTCGGCGGCGAAGGCCGTCATGGAATCGCACATCCGGCAGTTGGCTTACGAACTGATGCCCTATGGCATCACCGCCAACGCCATCCAGGCGGGCGTGACCATCACCCCCGGGTCGAGCAAAATCCCGGGGATCGAGAAGCTGGCGGAGTTTGCCAGGATGCGGAACCCCGGCGGGCGCCTGACCACTCCCCAGGACGTCGCCTCCGCCATCGCGGCGCTCATGGATGACCGGACCCAGTGGGTGACCGGGAACGTCATCCGCGTGGACGGCGGCGAAGATATTGTGACCTGAGAAGGCAGTTAACAGTTGACAGTTCACAGGGAAGACTGAGACGGTTCTTTTAGCCGCTGACTTTTGTCATCCTCTTCACGAACGACTGATGGGCAAGCAGCAGCTTTTCGGCAGGGTGGTGCCTTTGACTATCAACTGTCGACTGTGAACAGTCAACTTTTCTTCCTCACCAGGCCCACAGTTGCAAGCCGATAATGTGCCAATAGGCAAGGTAAGCGGCGATTCCGCAGCAGGCTATCGCCACCAGCAGGGAGTGGATGCGGACAACCCTGTTCATCTCCAGCGAGAAAGCGCGTAGCGCCAGGAACCATCCCCAGGCCGACAGGAACGCGAAGGTCCACGTTCCTATGCAGAAACTCACGCTCGCGAGGTCCCGAGCGCCTGGATTCCCTCCGCTGACAGCTCGCAGAAAGCTAAAGAAGGCGCCTACCAGGGACAAGACCGCAAGCAGCGGAACCGCCCTTACTTGAAGGTGCTTTACACCTTTCATTCTGCCGAACACCTTGCGCGGAATCCAGATCAGAGCAAATAAGGGTGAACTGAGCATCAGGACAAGGCTTGTAAGGATGAACGCAAGCCTTGTCCCCGGCCACCAAGGGCTGACCCTCTCGTTGTAGAAAGATCCTCCCGCCAGGACCTTGGTCCCGTCCTCCGTCGTGCAAAGAATCCCACCGGCTTCGGGTTCTTTCTCCAGGCGAACCTGCGTGGTAGAGACTGGGATCAGAGCCTGTCTCTTTGCAAATACTCCCTTCTGGTAAAGAGCGCCATTTTCGACGAACAGTTTCTGGCCGCCTAGCAATTCATCGAGGAAGGCAAAGAGTTGGTTCCTGGGGCTTGCGGGCTGGTAATATCCCACGAAATTGCTGAGCTCTGCCTCGGAAAGCTTAGCCGGAGGTTGTTGCGCTGTGGGAAGGCCGGAAGTCAGGTAATTAAACACAAGATCCACGATGTTGCGCTGGGCTTTTCCCGGACTGGAACTGTTGATCAAAACCACATAGCCCAACCCTTGGTTCGGCAGATAGCGATAGGTTGAAACGAATCCGCCGATGCCCCCGTCGTGTCCATGTTCCTTGACGGTGTGGTTCAGGCTGGCGTAGTTGCCCAAGCCGTAGCCGTTCTTCAGCCCAGCGCGCGCTGCCAGAGTGGTTTGCGGTTCCTCCATGCGGCTGATTGCTTCCACGCGCACCAGTTGCCGGTCACCAAGCTTGCCCCGGTTCAACATCATCTGTACGAATCGCGCCATTTCCGCCGGCGACGACAACAAATTCCCGGCGGGACGCAAATAAATATTCCGGTAGGGTACGGGATGCGGAGGATTGCCCTCATACCCCTGTGAGAGCAGCTCGCGGGTCGCCGGGGTAAGGCGGAAGCTGGAACGGGTCATGCCGAGAGGCGTGAGGATGTTCTCCTGGACGTAATCTTCAAAGGGCCGGCCAGTTGCTTTTTCAATGACAAACCCCGCGAGGGCATAACCCGGGTTGGAATAAGCCATACGGGTGCTGGGCGGCCAGCGAACATACTGGGGCTTGGGGAAACGGGTGAAAACCTCCTGGAGAGAAATGTCCGGCGGGTCTTGGACGTTGTACACCTCGTTAAAGTGCATGTCGTCGAAACCCGCAGTGTGCTCCAGCAGGTTGACGACGCGCACCGGGTTGGTAGGCTCCCAGGGATTATGGACCTCGATTTCAGGGGCAATGTCCTTTAGGCGGGCGTTGAGATCGATCTTGCCCTCTTCCTGGAGTTTCAGTAGAGCCAGAGCAACGAAGCTCTTGCTGACCGATCCGACGCGGAACATGGTGTCCGCAGTCACATCTTTGTTGGCGGCGAGATCGGCCTTGCCCACTCCGCCCGCCCAGATGATGTGGTCCTTGGCGACCAAGGCGATTCCTGCTCCGGGAACGTGGTTCTCGGTCAGGATCGCCTGAATGACCTTTGGGAGTTCCTCAACTGTCTTGGGTCTTGGTGTCTTAGCTTCCGGATTGGATTCGGCCCCGAAGCTTGCAACTTTGCCTGCCAAGCAGCAGAGGATGAGAAGCAGTGCAGATACACGGAGCAGCCTGTGGCGAGTCATTCGATTCTCCCGCGAATACCGTGGCGCCATGATGGCTAGACCCCGCGAGATGCGACCATCCCAGGAGGTCGTGCCACGATAAATATACGCGCCAGGAGTATGAGGGGTTTCGGAATATCGCGAGATGCCCTAGTGGGTGACACGCGCTGAAGCGATTTGCTCGAGGCGGCTGATCACCGCACTGATGCGGACTTCCGGGGTGGAGGCGCCGGCGGTGATCCCCACGCGCTCCACATTGTCAAGATCGCTCTCATCGATTTCTTCCGCCACCTCGATCAATCGAGTGATCGTGCCTTGTTGCTTGCAGATTTCCACCAGCTTGCTGGTGTTGGCGCTGTTACGCCCACCGATGACGTACATCAGTTGGACCTTGCGCGCGATGTTCGCTGCAGCGATCTGGCGGTCGGAGGTGTAGTCGCAAATCGTGTTGAAGACACGGATCTCGGTGATTCGCCCCACCAGCTTGGCAAGGATCTTCTGGACTTTTTCGATGGGATAGGTGGTCTGGATAATCACCCCGAGCTTGGGGTAATGCGGCATAGTATCGGCTTCTTCGGGGGTGTTGATCACCGTCACGCGCTTGCCCGCGTACCCCAGAACGCCTTTGATTTCGGGATGGTTCCGGTCACCGACAATCAGGATGTGGTAGTCCTCCTTGCGAAGGAGCTCGGCATATTGATGGGATTTCTTCACGTAGGGGCAGGTGGCGTCGATGACCTTCTTGCTCTCACTGCGCAGGCGTTGCTCGGCGGCGGGGGCTACCCCGTGAGTCCGCAGGATGGACACGGCGTTGTGCACGTCGGCGTCCTCCCCCACAACTTCCACGCCTTCCCCCTTCAACTCTTCGATAACCTGGGGATTGTGGATGAGAGGGCCGATCGTGTACACGCGCTCCTGGGTGGCCCGAGCGACTTCTTCGGTCATCTTCAGGGCACGTTCCACACCGAAGCAAAAACCCGCGCCTTCGTCCAGAATAATCTCCATGCGCTTGCGCCCTTCCGCGGACAATGTCCTCTCAGAGCCCCTAGTCCAAAAGTATAGGCGCGATTCGGACACGCGTCAACTTGACCTGCCAGAGCGGGCCGGGGCAATTACCCACCCGTGGGATGGCAGTTGCAAGTTTGGCCGGCTACTGCTATATACCCGAGACCTCAATTCCTGCGCGTGACGGAACTCGTCCGGGAGAGTAAGTAGAAGAAGGCTGTCGCCGCCGAAAGGAGTCCTCCCCATGAAACGGATGCTCGTATTCGTTGCGGTGGCAATCTCATTTCTTGCTCTTCATCCCACGCCAGGCAGGAATGACAGCCAAATCAAGAACCAGAGGAGCAGCGCCGACCAAGTGTTGCTGGGGATGGAGCGGGAGGCAAACGACACCGCCTTGCCTGAGCCGCCCGGCTGGTTCGCTGGAGACCCGCACGTCCATCGCGGCATTCTCTGCGGCCGTTCCGACGCGAAGGAAATGCTCACTCCGCAGGAGCTTCTGGACGGAATGAAGGCAAACAATCTGGCGGTCCTTTCCGTGCTCGGCGATATCGGCAATGGTGAGGTGAAGTATCCGGAAAAGGATTTCGCCCTGACCAACGGTGAAGACCATCCGGCATCGACCCCTCAGCGCATCCTGCATTGGGACGCGGAGTGGCATTACGATCCGAAAGGGGTGACGTTCGAGCAAAAGGTGATCGGAGGCCACTTAGTGGTTCTGGGTCTCAAGCAGGCGAAAACGATTTTTTCAGAATATACCTACCCGATCTTCGCGTGGGCCAGAAAACAAAACGCCATCGCCGGATTCGCGCATATGCAGTACCTCAAGGACGATATTCCGAAAGACCTGGACTGCTGCCTGCCCCTTGAGTACCCGGTGGAAACGGCTCTGGGGATCTCCTCGTTCCTGATGGAGGATGTGGATGGAAGCGACAGCGCGATCCGGGCGTACTATCGGCTTCTGAATTGCGGTTTTCGGCCCGGCTTCGCGGCTGGAACGGATTACTCCTGCAACCAGCTCGAGCCCTTTGGCACGCTCTTGACCTACGTGGAGGTGAGTGACGGAAAGCTTACCTATCGCAAGTGGATCGAAGGAATAGCTAAGGGTAAAACCGTGGTATCGCGGAACGGCCATAACGAGTTCCTGGACCTCAAGGTGAACGAAACTGCGTCGCCGGGCGATGAAGTCTATTTGCACGGCAGCGAGACAGTTCGCGTGAAAATCCGGTGGACAACCACAAAGAACCTGACGGGAAGAATCGAGCTGGTCCGCAACGGCGCCGTGGTTGCGACCCAGGAAGGATCGGCTTCTCCGGGTTCCCCTTTGACTCTTCGGACGACCCAGGATTTCGCGCGGAGCGGCTGGCTATGTGCCCGGCGCATGGACGAGAAGGGCCATCAGACGCACGCCGGCGCCGTGTTTATCAGTGTTGACAAGGCTCCCGTCCGCGCCAGCGCCAGCGATGCGCAGTATTTCGTCCGCTGGATCGATAACCTGCTCGAGCAAACTTCGCCGGGAGGAGCGTGGAGCCGGTATTTCTCGCGAGATTGTGACGCCGCCCAGACCCGATATCGAAAGGCAGGGGAAATCTACGCGAGAATTGCGCTCGAAGCCCGGAGCCGGAAGTAGGGAAGTAGGTGCATATGGTCTCAAAACATTTGAACGTGGTTGCAGTCTGCGTGGCGCTTTCCATCACATCGCCCCTGCTTGCGCAAGGATCCGGATCTGCAAACCGCATCAGGGTCGATCCTCAGACGCGGTTCCAGACTATCGAGGGCTTCGGCGTCAATTTCACCGGGCCTTACTTCCGCCACGACCAGAAAGCTATGTTTGACATGCTGATCGATGATCTTGGGGCGACGATCTTCCGGGTGGTGCCCTACCTCGTTTACAGCAACTGGGAAGTCGTGAACGATAACGACGATCCTAACGTCATGAACTGGGAGTATTACAACAATCGCTACTCTGGACCGATCTTCGAGCCCTCCTGGGCCGCCATGCGCTATCTGAACTCCCGAGGCATTCGCCCGATGATTGCGCTAATGGGCCCGGTGCCGGATTGGATGGTGGATGACAAGTCGGGGCCGCCTCGGCACAAGGTCTGCACCGAGAGCGGCGATAAGAGCCAGCCGTCGCACCTGAATCCGGCGATGTACGACGAATTCGCCGAAGAGGTCGTCTCCATGGCAGTTTACGCCCGGACGAAGGCGCGGATTGATTTCGAATATTTCAGCCCCTTCAACGAAACCGATTGCTACCCGGCCGAGGGGCCGCGCATCGATCCCCAAGAGGTTTCCAAGGTCCTGGATGCCGTGGCGCGACGTTTGCAGAAAGAAGGCCTGGGCGACCTTAAGCTCACGGTTACTGATCAGGCGCTCATCACGAACAATTACATTGGTCCCATCCTGGAAGATTCGGAGTTGATGAAGCAGGTGGGCGTGTTCACCTTTCATACCTATGGGGAGGACTCGGTGGGTCCGCAGGTCGAGCGCGTCAAGAGTAGCAAATACCCACAAATCCCCGTGTGGCTGACGGAATATGGCGACCTCAACGATCGCGATAAGTCTGCGGAAAACGAATGGAAGCAGTTCTCGCTGGCGGCCAACCGGCGCGCTCTGACCGCGCTGAATCAGGGCGCCAGCGCCGTCCTGTTTTTCGATGCCTTCGACGACTACGAGGAGTGCGCGCGCCGTCTGTGCTATTACGGCCTTTTTCGCAGCGCCGATCACATCTACTCACCCAAGAAGCGATACTATGCGACCCGGCAGCTCTACCATTTCGTGCGTCCCGGCTCACAGAGAATCGCCGCCACAACGGATGCACCGGGCTTAACCATTTCGGCGTTCCGAAATGCCTCCACGAACTCAATTGTGATCGTCGGGGTAAAGGAGAAAAGCTCCAACCGGGTTGAAATCGTGGTTCCACGCATGGAGGAGGTACCCTCCACCTGGGAGCTCTACGAGACAACGCGAAATGTGGATTGCCTGAAAGTCGATACGGTGGCTGTCCGGGACGGGGTTGCCCAAATCGATTTGCCCGATGAGGCCGTCTTCACCCTGGTGGGCTTGTGGAAGAAAGACGAGTAGCGGCGATCTGGATTGACCACCGCTATTGCGCAAAGCATGATGTCCGCGCCGCCTTGTGAAATCACGGCCGAGGGTTGTCCACGATGACGCGCCGGTCGGAGCAGCCACTTGGTTTGCCCGGTAACCCGTGCTAGAGTCTGGTTCATCCGAATTGATTGATAAAAACGTTGGAGGTATTCATGCCTGAAGAGAAATCTTTGCAGACAGCGAAGAAATCAGAACTTCCGGAAGAGCGAGTTGACCGCAGGCAGTTCCTGGCAGCCGCCACGGGCCTGGCATCCGCCGCGATGCTAAGCACAAGCATCGATGGGAACGCGGCGCCCGCCTCGGTCCGCCCGGAACCCCTCGATAACAAGCTAGCGCTGGACGGGGGCACGCCCGTGCGCGCCAGCATGCTGAACGCGAAGCTTTCCGGTCCTCAGTATTACGACGACGAGGAGCGTCGCGAGCTGGTGGACGTGCTGGATAACCGCAGTCCCTTCCGGTGGTGGGGCCTGGACGCCAAGGGGCATCCCCCCGACAAGTGCATCAATTTCGAAAAAGAGTTCGCCGCGCACCAGCACACCAAGTACTGCGTGGCGGTTACTTCTGGCACTACCGCCTTGATGACGGCGATGGCGGCGCTGGAAGTCGGCCCCGGCGACGAAGTCATTCTCCCCGCTTGGACCTGGTACGCATGCTACGACGCCATCATCTCTGCGGGCGCGTTGCCGGTCTTCGCGGAAGTGGACGAGTCGATGAACCTCGACCCCAACGACATCGAGCGCCATATCACGCCGCACACCAAAGTGATCATGGCCGTGCACATCCTCGGCGCGCCGGCAGATATGGACCCGGTCCTTGCTATCGCCAAAAAGCACAACTTGAAGGTGCTCGAAGACTGTGCCCAGAGCGTGGGCGTCAGTTACAAGGGCCGGCCCGTGGGCTCGATGGGCGACTGCGGCATATTCAGTTTCCAGGTCAACAAAACCATTTCTCCCGGCGAAGGTGGAGCGTTTGTGACCAGCGACCCCTATCGCTTCGAGCGCGCCGCGCGCTTCCATGACTGCGGCTTCCTGCGCGACGGCCACGCCAAGGTGCTGGGTCAGCCGTCACGGATGCGTGATTTCGCCAGTTGCCAGTACCGCATGAGCGAGTTCACCGCCGCTGTCCTGCGCGCGCAGTTGCGCAAGCTGGACCGCATCGTGGGCGACTTCCGCGACAAGACCACGCGCGTCACCGAGGGCATCAAGGACCTGCCTGGCATCCAGTTCCGCAGGCAGAACGACCCCACGGGCGGCCTCGGCAACTGGGTGTTCATCAATACCAAGGGCAAGGAGCAGCGCGACCGCTTCATCAAAGCGATGCATGCGGAAAACATCGACGCCGAGCCCATGGGCGGGTCGGCGATTCTTCCCATCTCGGAGCACATCGAGAAGAAGGAGACGCTGCAACCCGGCTGGCCGTCGTTCACCGTGGGCCGCGGGAAGACCATCAAGTACGGCGCCGCTGCCTGCCCGCGGACCATCGACATCTGGAACCGCTACGTCGGCATCCCCATGGATCCGAAGTTCTCGGACCAGGAGGTTGCGGACATTATCGCCGCGGTTCGCAAGGTTTACCCCGGGGTGATGAAAGCGTAGCAAGCGGAAACTCGAAAACAGAAAATCGAAACCCGAGAAGCGAGACTGGGAAAGTCAAATGAAGGGGAACGTAGGCTTTTCCAGATTTTAGGCCAGTCGGCGGGAATTGTTCAGTGGGGGCGGTTCGCGAACCGCCCTCGCGTTTTATACCCTCTTATCCGACGAATCGCAGATAGGCTCGAGGGGGCACTCGGCGCAGAGCGGTTTGCGCGCCTGGCAAATCTTCCTTCCAAACCAAATCATCTGGTGACTGAAAGCGATCCAGCGGTCCTGCGGGACGACCTTCATCAGGTCTTGCTCCACTTTTTCCGGCGTCTTCTGTTTAGCGAGTTTCAGGCGGCGAGCGATGCGGAACACGTGTGTGTCAACCACCAGGCCGCTGGCGATCCCGTAGGCGGTACCCAGAACCACGTTCGCCGTCTTGCGGGCAACGCCGGGCAGGGTGAGAAGTTCTTCCATAGTCTGCGGGACTTTCCCGCCAAAGTCCGCGACAATCTTCCTGGCTGCTCCGATGATGCTCTTGGCCTTGTTGCGGAAAAAGCCTGTGGAGCGGATTTCGCGCTCCAGAACCTCCTGACGCAATGAGGCGAAATCCTGCGGCGTGGGATACTTCTGGAACAATCCTGGGGTGACCATGTTCACCCGTTCGTCGGTGCACTGGGCCGAAAGGATAGTGGCGACGAGGAGTTGGAACGCATTCTCGTGCCGGAGGGCGCATTGGGCGCGGGGGAAAAGCTGGTCCAGCCCGGCGAAGATCTTCGCCAGGCGCGCGGGCGCCAGGTATGCGCTTGCGGGCTTTCGGGTGCGAGGCCGTTTGGTGGCTTTGGCCTTGGTAGGCATACTCATCTCCGCTATCCCCCGAGGAGGTCCAACACTTCCTGGAGCTCCCGGTGGGCGCAGGTGAAGGTGGGTGTATCGCGCAGCGTATAGGTGCTGGCCTCCGAGTAGCGAAGTTCCATGACCAAGTCAACAAAATCTTCAGGCTTGTCCGACTCAAAAGCGACTACGAATTCCTGGTCATCGAGCCCAAAGGAGTAAGTCGTATTGAGCCGCACCGTAGGATACCGGTGCCCTGTCTCGATGTGCGCGTCCATCATGCGCTGGCGCTCGGCTTGAGGAAGGGCGTACCAGGGTCGTGTCTTCACAAAGGGATAAACGAACAGGTACTTGAACTGGCCAGGGATCAACTTGAGACGCGTTCCTTCCTGGCCCGGGTGGGTGTGCCTGTCCACGTAGATGGAGCGCTTGGTCATGGACAGGTAGGAGTAAGGCGTCGTGAGGTACCTGCCCAAGTCGGTTGCGAGCAGCTTGGCCGTCGTCTCCTGGAACTTAAGAAGGTCGTAAGTGATGCGCCACAGCATGAAGTCGCAATCGCCGCGGATGCCCACGAGCGAGTAAGGGATGGTCATGACCTCCGACTCGCAGGTCTTCACTACATCCATGAACTGGCACTTGCCGCGCTTACGGTCTTCCGCGGGCAAGCGACGCCAGGCGGGCTCGACCTTGTAAAAAGCGAAGTTAACGTATTGGCGCCGGCTCTCAGTGCCGGGCTGCCCGGAGTTTTTGGAATCCGCCAAGATAGGAAACCCTCCTGGGATAATGGCGATTCAGTTCGTCACGTCCAAAGCGCCCCGAACAAATTCTCAATATAGCACGAAATACCTGGGGTCCACCTCGCCGCGTATAGGCGCGATCATGCGAGAACACGGTGTGTTTGTGGGAGAGCGGAAGATGACCGGGTGGAACGGGGCGAGAAGCCGTTTCGTACCCGTTCCACGGTCACAGGCCCACCAACGGGTCACGCGTTGCTGGCTGGCGGGGCGTCTCGGAAACTCTCCGCCAGAAGCGCCGCGACTTCCGGCCGGGTGAACTCGACGGGGAGCGGCAGGCCCGCGCGCAGGCGACGCCGCACTTCCGTCCCGCTCAGGGTCAGGTGATTTTCGGCAGGATGCGCGCAGGTTCGCCGGCTGGCCATGGAGCCGCAGCGGTGGCAGTAAAAGACCTCATCAAAGAAGATCGGTTGGATGCCCAAGTCGCCGCCGGCCAGCGAGCGCAGCAGGCGGTGGGCATCGTATGGGCCGTAGTAGCGGCCCACTCCGGCGTGGTCGCGCCCCACCAGGAAGTGTGTGCAACCGAAGTTCTTGCGCATCAGGGCGTGGAAGAGCGCCTCGCGGGGGCCAGCATAGCGCATCCAGGCCGGCAAGACGGAGAAGAACACACGTTCCTGAGGAAGATAGTTGTGGAGAAGCGCCTGATAGCAGCGCAGGCGCACGGGCGCGGGGAGGTCTTCAGGGCGAGTCTCGCCCACCAGGGGGTGCAGCAGCAGGCCGTCAGTGACTTCCAGCGCGGTGCGCAGCACGTACTCGTGGGCGCGGTGGATGGGATTGCGTGTCTGAAAGCCCGCCACGGTCTGCCAGCCGCGCTTCGCGATTTCTGCGCGGCTTTCGGCGGGAGGGTGCCAGTGCGCGTCCAGGCCGAGCGCATCCGGCGAGCCCAGCCATTCAATCGGTCCCGCGAGCGCCGCCTCGCCACCGCCAAGAAACGCTGCAACACCCGGATGTGCCTCTTCGTCAGTCTGGAAGATTCTCTTGGCCCAAGCTTTTCGAGGCACGATGAACTTTTCTTCCACGCGCAAAGTGCCCAAAATCGTTTCCCCGTAGCGCAACGCAACCTCGCTTCGCGGCGGGATGGCATCAGCCTGAGCTTGTGAGACTTGCAGGAGGATGGGAATCGGCCAAAGCGCTCCGTCAGTCAGCCGCAAGTCCTGCACCACGGAGCGGGCGGCGTCGTAACCCATGAAACCCTCGAGGGGGCTGAACCCGCCCGTGGCGAGCAAGAGCAGGTCGCTTGCGCCGCGTGAGGTCAGGGGAAGATGCGGCAAGCGCGCAGCATGGGCTTGGCGTTCCGCCCGCAGCTCGGGCGGGACCACTCGGCTGATAAGCTTCCCGCCGTGGGGAAAAATTCCGGTTTTCTCTGGCATCAAAATATCTCCTTGAAAGTCAGGCTTGCATATGCTGTTTGCCAAGCACGATCACAAAAAGCAAAAAACCCACGCGCCAGAACATCTTCTGACGGTGGGTTTAACGGCTGCTCCCGATTTACGCTTGCTAATCCCCTGCGCCAGAAGACGGAACGGTGCGGCAACAAACGCCGCAACACATGCAACGCGCGCGACGACCGTCCTGGGAGGGGTCAAACATAGGGACAACAACTCCGACCCCACCAGACTATCCGTCAAGGGTTGCGGGTGTCAAGAGGATTTTCCTTTCTCGGAGTGGTAAGGGGAATTCTCGATCCGGTGGTTAGGCCCCTTGCGTCTTGAGGTAATCCAGCAACTTCCGAAAGGCCTCGCCGCGATGTGAGACCGCGTACTTTTCTTCCGAGCTGACCTCGGCGAAGGTTTTGCGGAATGGCGGGTAAAAGAAGTGGGGGTCATAGCCGAAACCGCCCGTGCCGCGGGGTTCGTCAATGATCAAGCCGTCCGCCCGGCCTTCCACGACCGTCAGGATGCGCCCGCGTTCTGCCAGGGCAATGGCGCACACGTAATGCGCCTCGCGGCCTGTAGGGGCGGGCCCCTGTGCCCGCCCTGCCCTGCCGGGTAATCCGCCGCCAGCCATTTCTACCCGGCGCAGTTCGGCAAGCAGTTTTTGGTTATTGGCCGCATCGCTTGCGTCGGGTCCGGCAAAGCGCGCAGAGTAAACCCCCGGCGCGCCACCTAACGCGTCCACTGCGATTCCGGAGTCGTCCGCGAAAACCGGATCTTCGACATACCCGCTGTAATGGAGCGCCTTCTTGCGGGCGTTCTCCTCAAACGTCATGGCGTCTTCCAGGCAGCGCGGAAGATCCTCAATTCCCGGGACCGGTTCAACTGAGATCCCGCGGGCGCTGGCTGCCTGGCGAAACTCGCGAAGTTTTCCGGGATTGGCGGAAGCGAGGAACAATGCCGAATGCCGAGTGACGAGTGACAAGCGAATAACCAAGTATGAAGTACGAAGGCTGAAGTATGAAGGATGAAAGGAAAAACAGCCCCGGACCCACGAGGGGTCCCCTTTTACACTTCACACTTCATACTTTGAACCCTAAGTCCTGGATGCTTAATCCCATATCCTGAATCCGGATCCTCACTGCGCGGGCAGCTTCAGATTCAGGATCGACTGCTGGACGGCCACGAGCTTCTGGATGGCTGGCCGCGCCACTTCCACGAGCTTGTTGAGGTCCTCGATGCTGAAGGCCCGCCCCTCGGCGGTGGCCTGTACCTCGACCAGTTTCCCCGCACCCGTCATCACTACATTCATATCCACTTCGGCGTTCGAATCCTCGGCGTAAGTCAAGTCCAGGAGGATTTCGCCGTGGATGATCCCGACGCTCGTGGCGGCGACGTAGTCCTTGAGAGGAAGGCGAGTGAGTGTCTTGTTTTCCACGAGCTTCTGGAAGGCCAATCCCAGCGCCACCAGGGAGCCGGTGATGGAGGCGGTGCGCGTCCCGCCGTCCGCGCGGATGACGTCGCAATCGATCCACACGGTACGCTCCCCCAGGGTTTCCAGGTCCACCACCGCGCGCAACGACCGGCCGATCAGTCGCTGGATTTCCAGCGTGCGGCCTCCCTGCCGCCCTCGCGTGGCCTCGCGCGGGGTTCGAGTATCGGTGGCGCGCGGGATCATTGCGTATTCGCCCGTGATCCAGCCTTTGCCCATACCTTTCAGGAAGGGCGGCACTCCGTCTTCGATGGAGGCGGTGCAAATCACCCGCGTCTCTCCCAGGCGGATGAGTGCCGAGCCTTCTGCGCTGGAGATGAAATTGGGGACAATCTCCAGGGCGCGCAGTTCACTGGCCGCGCGTTGATTGGGGCGAATCAGTTTTCCACCCGCGTAAAGCAAACCGCTGAGGGGTCTTGGTGTTGATGACATAAAACCTCGTGGCCTCAAGGGGCCGGTGCGTTGCAAGTCAGGTCCGGAGCAAACGGTTCGCTCAGGTCGGCGTGACCGCCCAGGGTGTCGGCTTCCTGACCCTGAATCAGAATCCAGACCTTCTTGACCGCCGGGACGTTGGCGGCCAGAGAATTCACAATCGAGTAGACGGCAAGGCTTTCGCTCTCCATCCCAGGGGAGAGGCTGGCGAGCAGGTCATTGGAGAAATCCACGTAGGCCGTCCCGTCGGAGGTGAGGAACACGGCGCGCACCGTGGTCGAGGGTGGCAGCGCGGCGCTGCGTCCCTCGCGCGAGCCTTCAATCAGACCCAGCAGTACCTGGCGAATCCGGTCGCTGTCGGTCGCCGCCCAAGTCACCGGACGGTTTTCCGCGAACAGCGTTCCCGTCTCGTAAGCAGGGAAGTAAAGCCTGGCCGTCTGCCTGGGGCCGCTGGCGGATTGCAGGGCGGCCTCCGTCAAGCGGGTGCGCACTCCCGTCTCCTCGGCGCGCTGCGAACCCTCGAAGAACAGTCGCCGTCCCAGGCCGCGCAGATAAAGAACACTCGCCGCGAGCACCACGAGTAAAACCACCATCAGCGTCTTGGCGAGGCCTGACATGGACTAGGCGCCTCCTCCCTGAAAGGCCGCGATGCCCTGAGCAATGGCGGCGGAGACCTCCTGGAGGAAGTTCGGGTTGGTCACTGGTCCGGAATCCGCGTCCGGCGACAAGCTGCCGATTTCGATAGCCACGGCGGGAGCATTCACGCTGCGCAGCGCGCGCACGGGGGCTTCCCCGGGCTTCTCGGCGATGACGCCCGGGATTTGCGAAAACTGCTGCTGGAGTACCAGGGCGAGCTCGCGGCTCCTGGCCAGGTGCGCCCGCTGGACTCGCTCCCAGGGAACAAAAAGCGCTGGGGGTTCGTCGCTGCCCGCCCCGCCCGAAGCAGCAAGCGCGGCGGGACGATAGCTGTACACCACCACCCGCGGGCCACTCGAGCCGAAGTTGCCCGCATGAAAAGTCAGGAAGAGGATGGGCCGGGTGAGATTGGCCGCCGTCTCACGCTGCTCGAAGCTGCGGTCTACATCACCCACCCGCGTAAGGATGATCCGATAGCGCTTGGTGGTAAGCAGCGCCAGCCGCACTCTTGACACAAGTTGCGCCACCAGGTCCTTCTCCAGCACGCCGTCGCGGCTGCGCGCCCCCACCTCCTGTCCGCCGTGCCCCGCATCCAGCACCACCGCCGGCAGGGGCGGCCCGGGCGGCGCTTCCGGAACCTCCTCGACAACACCCGGAGCGGTTTCGCCGGCCAGAGGAGTTGGCGGGCCACCCGTCGCTGGCTCGGAGGGGAGAGGCTGCCGGGCGACTACCGGCGGCGGCTTCAGCACGTCCGCCAGCAGCACCTTCCCACCTTCCGCCAGGGAAGGATAGAAATTCAGCCCGCTGGTCGCCGGCGTGAGAATCAGTTTCGGGACGCCGTCCTGGTCGTCGAACTGCAACTCGCTCACATAAGGGTCCTGGAAGCGGAAGGTCTGTTCCAGTGGCTCCACGGGATGGTCGCCCAGGAACAGAATCCACTTGCCGTTGCTGGAGGCGGTGCGCACCGTGACCTTGTCCGTGAATTGCACGGTCAGCCGCGCGCCCGTGCCGATCTGGTCCAGCCGGACTGTGAAGGCGCTGGGCTTGACGTCGCCCAGAAAAATACGGTTCGTCCCCACTTGGTATTCCACGCTTTCGCGGGTGAGCTTCGGCAGGACGGTGGTGAGGAAGTCCACCGGCACCATCCATTGCCCGTTCGACGTGCGCGCGGGGTCTGAGAGACTCAGCCAAACTTTGTCAAGCCGCACTTTCCTTTCGTCCAGCCGCAACTCCAACTGCGCGCTCCCAAACCAGACCTTCAGCGAGTTCTTCTTTTCCTGGATGCCCGTCACCTTGCCCACCAGGTTGAGCACCGGGAGCAACGGCAGGTATTTTGCTTGCCCGAGCACTTCCAGCGGCAGCACTTGGCGCGTGTTGGGAAAATAGAAAACGAAGTTGTCACTCCGCAGCGCGCGGGTCGGCCAGAGGAGCAGGGAAAGCCCCAGCATCACGGTCAGCACAAAGATGGGATTGAGGCGGAGCTTGTGCCGGGGGAGTTTGGCCAAGGGAATCAAATCCTTGCTGCTTTCCTGTCGCGAGCTGACGGCCATTTCATCTTGCATGTTCATTCTAGAGCATTCAGTTGGCGGGTTTCAATCACGGTTGTGGCGGCGACCTTTAGGTCGGCGCCCTGTAGCGGCGCGGGGAGTTTACCCGCCCGGGCTTCACTTTAGCCCGCTGCGCGCGGGCGGGACCGCCGATTTCTCCTAACACCAGGTCCGCACTTCCACCTTGCGGCTCTTTTCCTCTGGCCGTGCTCTCCCTCCACCCACTTTGGCGCGTGTGTGCGCCACTGCGTGACGAGTTAATTGGCTGGCCTATCCTTTATTTGCGGGTTGCGAGTTTGGAATTTCGAGTTTCGAATCTCGAATCTCAATTTAAGATCACCGTTGTCTAGTCCCGGGCGCGCAGATGCCCAGTGACACCCAACCAGGAATATCGAGCAACAGACAACCAAGGCTTCACGGCTAGCCCCGCCCCCGCAGTCCTAAAGGCATTGCGCCGGTTTGTTTCCGGTTTGTTTTGTGTCCATTTCCGGACACCAGACCTTTGTTTTCAAGAAGTTCCTCGCTTTGTTCCGTTAAAAACAATCTTTTAGCTCCTTCTGTACTTCCTCGGCCCGTGAAGCGGCCAAGCCTCGAACCTCCCCCACGCCTGCTGACACACCGAGGGCAGTAGGCTAGGTCTAGGCTATCACTCTTCACCAGAATTGTCAAGCTCCGCAAGTTGCTGTGGCGAAGGTCTGCGCTCGCTTGGGGCTTGATGGCGCCAGGCCGCGTCATTATGCGGCAGCCGGCAGGGCGGGGTTTTACTTGTCCGGTTTAGCGGGATCCCCGCCGCAGGGCGGGCGCGAATCGTCCCCGGCCTTTAGAGTTGGTGTCAAAACCCCTCTTCGGTAATGGTGGTCTGCCTGTCCTGACCTGTGGGGATGACCGCCGCCAGGAGGCTGCCACGATCCTCCCGCAGAGCGGGACGGGACCGTGGGCTTTTCCATGCTTAGTGGGCGCCCGGCTCGATCCAGAGCTCGACCGGCGCAAAAGCATTCCAAATCCGTTGGGCTTGCCTTGCTGAATCCCTGGCGCAAATCGCCTATACTTCGAAGCAATGCAGGCGTCACCCGCGGAGATAGCGTGACGGCCCCACAGTCCGCCATCTATCGCTTCGTCCTGGAACAGGGTTCAATTATGGTGAGTCCGCCGTGCAGGGGCTCGGCATCGTGACGCTCTGAGGATTCTGCCGTCGCCTCCACACTCCCCCTGGGTTGCACCTTTGAGGGAGCACGTCCAATCCCTGGCCCCCGTTGTCTTGCTGGTCCCGCCTACTCGTAGCGCAGTGCTTCGATGGGATCGAGATGGGCTGCCTTGCGCGCCGGATAGTATCCGAAGAACACACCGACCGTCGCCGAGAAGAAGACTGCAATGAGAATCGCTTCCGGCCTTATCTGGGTAGGCCACTGCAGCATATTCGCGATGGCGCTGGAGCCCGCCACACCCGCCAATATGCCCAGGCTGCCGCCCAGCAGACTCAGAATGACGGCCTCACTGAGGAACTGCATCTGGACATTCTCCTCAGTCGCGCCTACTGCCATGCGAACACCGATTTCGCGCGTCCGCTCGGTGACCGAGACCAGCATGATGTTCATGATGCCAATGCCGCCCACGACGAGTGCGATGGAAGCGATGCTCGCCAGCAGTAACGTCATGATGCGCTGCGACTGCGCGCGCGCCGCGGCGACGTCGGCAGGATGACGGAGGTTGAAATCGTCATCCTCGTCGGGCCGCAAATGGTGCCGCTCGCGGAGCAAGGCAGTGATCTGATGTTCGGCGGGAGCGATGGCTTCCAATGAGGCGGCCGAGCACATGATGTCGTCCACCCAGTCGATTCCCTTGATCTTCTTCTGCACCGTCGTATAGGGCATGATGAGGACATCGTCCTGATCCTGGCCAAAGGCGGATTGCCCCTTGGGTGCTAACACCCCCACAACCTGGCAAGGCAGGTTCTTCACCCGGATGGTCTTGCCAACGGGATCTTCCTCTCCGAACAGCATTTCCACAATCGTCTGGCCAAGCAGACACACATTGGCCGCGTAATCCACGTCCCTTTGAAAGAAAGGACCTCCCTGGGCAATACCCCAGCGGCGAACGGCCAAATACTCCGGGGATACGCCCCGCACCTGGGTAAACCAGTTCTGGTTTCCGTACACCACCTGGACGCCGGTATCGACGTGCGGCGAAACATTGAACACCAGCGGAATATGCTGTTCAATTGCCTTGGCATCCGCCACGGTCAACGTCTTGGTTCCCCGTGAACCGGTACGCACACCGTTAACGTTTCGCCCCCCGGCTTCAATCCATATCATGTTGTCGCCGATGTTCCGGATCTGTTCCTGAATTTGGTTGGAAGCCCCTTCACCGATCGCCACGCTGCAGATGACCGCCCCGACGCCGATGATGATGCCCAGCATAGTGAGGGTGCTGCGCATCTTGTTGCGCCCCAGGGCTCGTAGGGCCACTCGAAGCAGTTCAACGAAACTCGTCACGGGGGCCTCCCCCACCTACGCATGATGCCAATTCTCCTGCCAGAAAACCATTGGTAATGCTGATCAGCGGGTAGGGCACACCTTCCTTGTAACTCTGCAACTTTTTGTTTGAAGGCAGCCGCCAAGCCGCAGATTCAGGGAACAAATCCGCGTTACGCTCTCAAAGCAGGTCCCACGGCTTGCGAAGTCTGGGCTTCAAGTATTCTGACGCTTCGGGGTCACCAACGATTTCCTCCCTGGCTGCATCCCAGCGGACCTTGCGACCCGTGAGGTAAGCAATGTTCCCAAGATGGGCAACGATGGTGGCGCGATGCCCAATCTCCACATCCGCCAGCGGCCTTTGCCGCGCGCGCACGCATTCGAGGAAATTCTTAACGTGTAAAGCCGTGGCGTCGTCGGCTGACCTTTCCTTCCGCTCCACACGGAAACCCTCGGGCTGCGCGCTGGTTGCGGAGTTTCCCATTATTGTGGCCGCCTCGGGTTCGGGATAAATCTCAAAGCCCAGGCGGTCCGAAAACAGCGCGCCGTTCGTCCCGTAAAACGCTTCTCCATGCGGACGATCATCCTTGCCGCGCGCCTGGTAGTAATTCTTGCCTGGAGTTCGGCCTCCCGTCCCGTGCGCATTCAGCATGCTGGCCTCGTAACTCAGAACGAACCTCGGATATTCATAGGTGATCTGCAGGACATCCGGTGTTTCGCCGCCATCCTTCAACGCGTAGCGTCCGCCCGATGCTGTTACACTCAACGGCGCATCCACTCCCATCACCTGGTGCAGGCTGTCAAAGCGATGCGTGCCGAAATCGGTCGCCATGCCGCCGGCGTAATCCCAAAACCATCGATAGGTCACCAGGAATCGATTCTTATTAAACGGAACGGAAGGCGCCGGCCCCAGATAAAGATCCCAATCCAAGCCTTCCGGTGGATGGGAGTCCGGCGCTCGCCCGATCCCGTCTGGACACATATTCAAATAGTTCCAGATGCGCACGAAGTGCACGGGCCCCAACTCGCCGCTCTGGATGATTCTCGCCGCTTCGCGATAATGCGCGGCCGAACGGTGTTGAGTGCCCGTCTGAACGATCCGGTTGTAGCGGCGCGCCGCCTCCACCATGGCGCGCCCCTCTTTGATGGTATGGGCCAAAGGCTTCTCCACATACACATCCTTGCCTGCCTGGCAGGCCAATACCGTCGGGATGGCATGCCAATGATCCGGTGTCGCGATCAGTACCGCATCCACATCTTTTTGTTCGAGCAGCTTTCTAAAATCCCGATAAGAGCGGCACCTGGGACCCGCCTCTGCCCTGGCCGCGGCGGCCTGCGGGTCGTAGACGTCACACACCGCGACGAACTCCACGCCCGGGACCTTCCGCATCAAATCCGCGACAAAGCGGCCACGCCCCCCACAGCCCATTAATCCCACGCTCACCCGGTCGTTCGCGCCGAGAATCCGCTCGGTTGAAAAGGCGCTCGCCGAAGCGACCGCCGCAGTCTGGATAACTCGCTTTAGGAATCGGCGTCTTTTCATGATTAATCTCCAGTGTGGTCTTCCCGGGGTCGCCCCAAAGGGACGCTTTTCTGAAGGCGTTCTTCCGGGGTGGGGAAGTGATCTTACCACCGTCCCCGTAGGACAGTCCTGCCCTTTCTGTAACAAACGGGGCCTTACGTGTGACATGTAACGCTCGACGTTATACTATCTCGTAGTGATCAAGACCTTTCGATGCGAGGAGACGGAGCGGCTCTTCCACCGTCAACGCACCGGGCGTTTTCGCAATGTCAAACGCGTTGCGTTGTGGAAGTTAATGATGTTGGATGCTGCGGTGGAGTTGCGGGACTTGGCTCGGCCTCCGGGGAACCGCCTGGAGGCTCTTCATGGCAGCCGTGAGGGCCAGTACAGCATCCGCATCAACGACCGGCGGCGCATCTGCTTCAACTGGCAGGACGGAGACGCTTACAACGTGGAGCTCGTTGGCTATCATTAAGGGAGGAGAAAGATGGGCAAGAGACTTCGGCCGGTGCATCCGGGAGAAATCCTTCGGGAGGAGTTCATGGCGCCGCTCAAACTGAGCATGAACCGGCTGGCCCTCCACCTCCGTGTGCCCGTGACTCGCATCGGTGAAATTGTGCACGAACGACGAGGAATCACACCCGATACGGCCTTGAGGCTGGCGCGCTACTTCGCTACCAGTTCGCAGTTCTGGATGAACCTCCAAACCCGCTACGATCTGGAGACGACACAGGAAAGGGAGTTGGCGAGAATCGAGCGGGAAGTACAGCCCGCCGAAGCCATCGCCGCTCATGGGGCTTGGCCACTCTCGCCTGCAAGAGGACGCACGCTGCCTGGCAAGGGAGGGAGCAGCAGGTAGGTAACGCCCCCCACGGCGGGTTGTCCTTTAAACCCTGCGGCTTTTCAGTCAATTTCCGTGAGTCAGGCCGCTACCCCGGTTCTTAAACTGTGAACTGTAAACTGTGGACTGTTCTTTGGTGGAGGCGGGGGGAGTCGAACCCCCGTCCGAAAAACCTCACAGTTAGGAGCCTACATGCTTAGACCGTTCGCTTCCTGCTTTCGCCGACGGCCCTAAGGAACGGGCAATAACGAACCGCCAGCTAGCCTGTTTTCCACCAGAGGCGGATCTCGCCCGGAGTTTTCAGGCGGCGAACCCAAGGCCAGCCCGCTAATCGACGCCTCTCTCCGCCCTGCGGGCCGAACGAAGGAAGCGGCTACCTAAGCAATTAGGCAGCGTAGGCATACTGCATGTTGGCAGTTGTCTGTTTCCACTCCGATTACGGGTGGTGTGGACCCCCCGGCATGCCTCCTAAGCGCAAGGGCTCCCGTCGAAACCGGTACGCCCCCATCTTGCAATTCTAGGGTACGCCAGGGGACGGGGAGTGTCAACTGGAGGCCAAAGCAGAAGTCAGAAATCAGAAGGCAGAAAGCACAAACCAGGAGGCAGGAGGCAGAAGGCATCTGACCCTCCCAGATTCTTCCCTCTGGCGGGCAGACTCTGCAAGCTGAATCTCCTGACACCCGCCTCCTTTCTCCTGGCGCCTGACACCTGCTGTAACATAAGCGTTGACACCCGCCCCTTAGCCTGTACCATAATGCACAAATACAAGTTTTTGAGATGAGGAGCCTCCCTTGGCTGATACCCACCAGAGTGGAATCGCAGACCTCGTTGGCCAGGCTCGTAAGCGGCTGGCCCAGGAGCTTGAGGGGCAAGCCGAGCAATTGCAGAAGCTGGAGCAGGCCATCCAGGGATTGCGCAGCCGACACCAGCAATTCGAGGTGGCCATTCGGGAGCAGCTTGACGCCCTGGCGAAGTGCGAACCAGCCGCCCCGCCCCCTGTGACAGCGGGAGAGGAAGCGCCATTGGAGAAACTGCTGGTCTCCGTGCGCAACCTCATCACGGCGACCTTACCGGAGCAGGTGCTCGCGGTGCTGACTGAGGAAGCGGAGCAACTGGGCGTGCGGGCGGCGGTATTCGACGTCCGCGGCAAGGCAGCCTGGGGCTCCTCGGCCCGCGGCTTTGGCTCGCAGCTTTCCGAGAAGACCTTCCGGGCGCTGGTCGTGCCCTTAAGCCAGGACAACCCTTTCCGCCAGGTTTACGAAACCGGTGGCCACGTGGATGCCAGCGTAGAGCTTCTGAAGCGGAACCGGAATATCCTCGAAAAATTCAAGCCCGGCTCCGACTCTCCCATTTTGCTCTTGCCGGTGCGTTCGGCGGGCGCTGTCTCCGCCATCTTTTATGCGGATGCCGGGAGCAAGGGAAAGGTGCTTCCCGTGGACGCGCTGAAGATCCTCGCCGAGTTTGCGGGCGCGCAACTGGATCGCCTGATGGCGCTGAGCGGCGGGGTTCCTGCGGCCGCAGTGGAGGAAGAGGCTCCCGAACCGGTGGCGATGGAGGCGAGCGAAGCCGCCGTGGAAACTGCCGAGCGCGAACCCGCCACCCAGGCGGCCGGCGCCCGCGCCGCCGCTGTTGCGCTCCCGGTGGAAGTGGAGCCCCTGCCCGCGGCGGCAAGGGAACCATTCGCGGCGCCGGTGCTGGAACCGCCTCCTCCTGCAACTCCTCCTGTTGCCGAACAGTCCGCCGCCCCACCGCCACCGGTGGCAGCAGGGTTTGACCTCTCGTCGCTGAGCGAGGCCGACCAGAAATCTCACAAGGACGCCAAGCGCTTCGCCAAGCTGCTTATTTCGGAAATCGAACTGTACAATAAACCGAAGGTTTCCGACGGGCGGAAGAACAAAGACCTCTACAAGCGCCTCAAATCCGATATTGACCGCAGCCGTCAGACTTTCGAAAAGCGTTTTGGGAAGACGGTGGGAAAGCAGTTCGATTACTTCCACGATGAACTGGTCAGGACACTGGCCGGAAATGATCCCTCCCTTTTGGGTGCGGACTATCCTGGCCCTTCCGCGTGAGACCCCTTGCCAAAGTTGTAGCCTTGTTGTTGGCATGGTTTGCCGCCGGCGCGCCAGCGCGCCCGCAGAGTCCGCCTGAAAACCCCGGGTGGCAATCCGTAGCGACGCTCGGAGTTTACCCGCCAGGGCGGGAGCGCCGGAAGCACGCAGTGGTCCCGCCTGGGCGGGCAGGCCCTGACCGCCGCTACAGCCAGTCGTTTTCCTCGCAGTCTCCGGCGGCTGAACCCGCCGGCGCGGAGCTCTGCCGGCTATCCTCCCAGGCGGCGAAGAAAAATGGCTGGCCCGCTTTGCGTCGCCATGCCGCCTCCGCAAAAGGGGGTGAGCGGCGAGGCCTGGCCTACTTTGTTTTGGGTTACCGGGAGTATGAGGCGGGCGAGTACTCGCGCGCGGTGGAAGACTTACGCCAAGCTGCCTCCACGCGGTTTTCGCTCTCCGACTTCGCCGAATATTACCAGGCCTCCGCCGCCGTGGAGATCACTCGATACTCCCAGGTGGTCGAAGTGCTGGAGGGTTTCTCCGGACGACATCCCCAGAGCACATTTCGCCTGGACGCGCTGGGAATGCTCGCCCGGGCGCTGCTCCAGACCGACCAAGCTGACCGCGCCATCCAGGTGCTGGCAGCCGAACCTCGCGTGCGACAGCGCTCTTCACTCGCCTTGCTGCTTGCCCAGGCTTACGCTCAAGCGCAGAAGCTCGGGGAGGCTGCCCGAGCCTTTCAAGAGGTCTACTACGCTTTTCCGACTGCCGCTGAGGCCAAACCCGCGGGCGAAGCCCTCCGCCAGTTGCAATCCCAACTGGGCGCAAGCTTCCCGGTTCCTTCGGACGAAGTCCTGACAGCGCGCGTCAACGCGCTCTTCAACAAATCGCGCTTTGCGGAGGCAGAACAGGAATACGCCGCGCTGCTCCAGGCCAACCCCACAAGCCCTCTCGCCGGCCGATGGAAAGTGGGCCGCGGGCGATGTTTGCTTCATCTCAAGCGGGCTCGCGAAGCCGTGGAGTTATTGGCCTCCACGATTGCCTCGGATCCTGAAGCTGATGGGGAACGGTTGGCGGCGCTGGTGGACACTCACATCCAGGAAGGCGACGCTGCCGCGATTATGCCGGTGCTCGAGCAGCTCCGCGCGCTCTATCCCCGCTCGCAGTCCTATGCTGCCGCGCTCCTATCTGCGGGTGCTTTCTTCACCCGCCAGGGTGATGCGGACAGCGCTCTCCGCTGCTACCAGTTCTTGGCCGAGCAGTTCCCCCAAACCGACCAGGGCCGAGAAGCGAATTGGTGGGTCGCGTGGGCGTCTTATCTGCGGCGGCAAGACGGGCAAGCCCGACAGGCTTTTTTGGACCATCTCACGCGCTATCCCACCTCGGCGCACGTCCCTGCTGCACTCTATTGGTTGGGCCGGTTGGAAGAAGAGCGCGGAGCGACGCGCACGGCCCGCGCGCTCTACTGGCTGCTCACGAGACGGTTTGCACACAGTTACTACGCTCTCCAGGCAAGCCAGCGAGTGCAAGCCTGGGCATCGGAACGCAGTCCTCAAGGAGCGTCGAAGCCGCCGGCGCCCGATCCGGCCCCGCTGGAGGTGGTGCAACGGATTCCGCCGCCCCAGCCGCCACCTCTCCAGCCCTGCGTGGCGGCTCCGGCGAGCGAGTCCCTGCAGCCCTTCGAAATGCTCAAGGCGTTGAGTCTCTCCGACCTCGCGAGACAGTTCCTGACGGACGCGCTCGCGGAGCGCCCGGATTCCTCCGAGCTGCGTCTTGCCCTGAGCCGCTGGGAGCGCGACGAAGGGCGCATCAGCGTGGCCGCGGCGAACGCCAGGCAGCTCGTGCCCAACTCCTTTGAGTATGAGTTCTCCGCGCTGCCCAAAGAGGTTTGGGAGCTGCTTTACCCCAAAGCCTATTGGAGCCTGGTCCAGCGCCAGGCGCGCGCCAACCGGCTTGATTCCTATCTGGTCATGGGGCTGATTCGCCAGGAGTCGCTGTTCAACCCGGGGGCTACCTCCTCCGCCGACGCCCGCGGCCTGATGCAGATCCTGCCCAAGACGGCAAGCCGCAGCCGCCGCCGGCGGGGGAGCATCGGGCGCAAACTTTATGACCCCGCGTATAATGTCCGCCTGGGGTGCGCTTATCTCCGGGACGTTCTCAAGACCTTTGACGGAAATCTGGCGCAGGCCCTGGCTGCCTACAACGCCGGCGACGCGCGTGTGAAGGAGTGGCTCAGCCGACGCGAGTTCCGCGAGCCGGCGGAGTTCGTGGAGACGATTCCTCTTCGCGAAACCCGCTTCTACGTGCAAACGGTTCTCCGCGACGCGGAAGTCTACCGCCAGTTGCTATCGGGTTCGGCGAAGTTTATGAAATGCCGATGAAAGTCAGCAGTTGACAGTTCAGAGTCGACAGTTCAAAAGAGTGACATGAGCGGGCCTTCATCTGTCACCTGTCCTTTATGAATCGTTACCCTATTTCGCACAAGGCGAAACAGTTCACCGAGTCCGTCATCCGCGAGATGACCCGTCTGGCGCTGGAGTACAGCGCGGTGAATCTGGCGCAAGGCTTTCCGGACTTTCCCGCGCCGGGCGAGGTGAAAGAAGCCGCTGTGCGCGCCATTCGCGCGGACGTGAACCAGTACGCTATCACCTGGGGGGCGCGGGAGTTCCGTCAGGCTATCGCCGAGCGGTTCGAGCGCGACGCGGGCCTGGCCATCGACCCCGAACGGGAGATCACCGTCTGCTGCGGCGCCACTGAGGCCATGATCGCCTCCCTGCTGGCCGTGGTCGATCCGGGTGAAGAGGTGGCAGTCTTCGAGCCCTTTTATGAAAACTACGGGCCCGATGCCGTTATCTGCGGCGTGGTCCCGCGGTTTGTGCGCCTGCGGCCTCCCGATTGGAGCTTCGATCCGGAAGAGCTGGCGGCGGCCTTCAACCACCGCACGCGCGCCGTCATTCTCAACACCCCAAACAATCCCACGGGCAAGGTTTTTACGCGGGAGGAACTGGAATGCATCGCGGCACTCTCGAAGCAATGGAATGCCTACGTGCTGACGGACGAGATTTATCAATTCATGGTTTATGACGGGTTTGAGCACGTGTCGATGGTGACGCTCCCGGGGATGAGGGAACGCACGATTACCATTAACGGCATGTCAAAAACCTACAGCGTGACGGGCTGGCGCGTGGGTTACGCGATCGCTCCGCCGGAAGTCGCGGACGCGATCCGCAAGATGCACGACTTCCTCACCGTAGGCGCCGCGGCGCCCCTCCAGGAGGCGGGGGCGACGGCGCTGCGTCTGCCGGAAGAGTACTACCGAAAGCTTTGTGCGGACTACGGCGCGCGGCGCGACCGGATGCTGGCAGGACTCGAAAAAGCGGGCTTCCGGTGTTTCAAACCCCGCGGGGCATACTACATCATGACGGATATCTCTGGCTTTGGTTTTCCGGACGATGTGGAGTTCGCTCGCTATCTAGTCCGCGAAATCGGCGTCGCGGTCGTCCCCGGCAGCAGCTTTTACAGTGATCCCACCTCCGGTCGCCAGCAGGTGCGCTTCACCTTTTGTAAGACCGACGCCACCCTCGACGAAGCCGCCCGTCGCCTGCAGAAACTCAAGTAGGTGCGGCCTCCGGCCGCCCCAGGCCTGCAAAAACTGAAAGGGTAGAGGACTCCTCTGGGCTCCCGCGTTCCAGTGATTCACACCGGTCGATGTGTGTGACAGGGTTTGTACGGGCGCGTGGTGATTCGCCTTGTCTCTTTAAGGGCGGTCCGCGCCCTGTCCTCATCTATTGGGAACCGCCCCTACAACCCCTCAGAGTGGAATCTCGAGATTCGGTGCAAAGCCGGATACCGCATAGTTCACAAGCTGGTCGAGCAGATAGGTCGCGTACAGATCGCTGCCGTAGGTGGTGGCCAGGGAAAAAGTGCAGATGAGAAGCTTGCCCTTCCCGCATTTGGCCTGCACAAGAATCCCGACATTGGAGTGAATCCAGCCATAGAACATTCCCGCCAGGACATCGTTGAAGTTCTGCGGTGGGACTCCCCGGACGACGGCGGCGGGGGTCACCGCCTGGCTTTCAAACCCGGCCAGCGTGTCAAAACCGATTAACTTGAACGGGTCGTGGTCCTTGCGAACCCAGGGGAAACTCGAGATCCAGTTTCCGTCCAGGTTATCGACCGAGCGCGGGACCACCTCCAGTCCTGCGGCGAGCGGTTGACGGTCGCTGACCATCAGAATCACCAGCCCTCCGTTTCCCAGCGCCTTCTTCACTTCCTCATCAAACGTGGATGCGATGAGGACCGGCAGCGCTTCATTCCCCGTCGGCGCCAGGTAGTTGCGGGCGCGCATTTCATTCACCAAGCGTCTCAGGCGTCCGGCGGGATCGTGGAAGGAAACGGGCGGCGGCAAGTCCAGCGACTTTGCCGGGTAAACAAAGAAGTCCAAGGAATTCTCCGAGATCGTCTTGCCACCTGCCACAAGATAAATCTTCAAAATCTTCTTCGCAGGAGCGGGGGTGGAGGGAGCATTAAACTCGACTCCGCCTACCTTCGAGCTGGAGCCAACCGGAACTGAAGACACGGCGAAGCTTCCGCTTAGCGGCGTGCCCTCCAGGCGCCAGGTCACCTGGGCGCCCACCAGGGGATCGCTCGAATAATGAGAAACGTAAACATCCACCTGGGCTTTCTCACCGGTCTCCAGGTTGCGTTTCTCCGCCCGCGCCAGGAGCAAGTCATCCTGCTGGAGCTTGCTGAGCGCTTCGGCGTAAGCCTTGGGATGCCGCCACATGTCGAGCAATCCGTTCGATTCCCAGTTCAGGTCGGTGAATTCGGTGATGATGTAACCCTGCATCTCGGGGTGCGAGCGCAGCGACTCGATTTCGTACTTCAGCGCCTGGTACTGGCGCCACTCTGTGGCTTGGGTGAGGGCGTCGAGGTTCGAAAAGAGCGAGGCATACTGAAAATCCTGGAACCGCTTTTCAATACCCTCCGGCAGGGTGATGGGGTTGTTCCCAAAACTTCGCCCAAACCACCAAGGCTTGTCCTCGGGTACCCGTGGCAACCCCCAGTTGCCGAATTCAGAAAGCACCAGCGGTTCATCGCCCTTAGGCGCGGCGTCTCCGTAGGGGCTGAAGAGCCACTGCGGCCGCCTGGCCTGGTCGCTCACCAAGCGGTCGAAGGTGGCGGCGTAGTCGGGGATGGCGTTGTACTGATGGAAGTCGGCGATGTCCGTGGCCATATGGAAGTTGTCGCAGCAAGCGCTGTTGTCCTCCACCAGCCAGCCCGGCACCAGCTTCCTGGCTTGCTGGTAAGCCTGCTTCAGCCATTGGCGGTCGCCGGGCTCCTTGAGGTTCGCGCCCCAGCTCTCGTTGATGATGCTCACAATGACGATGCAGGGATGGTTCCAATCGCGCTCCACCATGCCTTCCAGCGTCGCCATGCCGCGCTGCCTGGAGTCTTCCGTGAGCTTGTCCCAATTAGGAATCTCGTACCAGATCAGGACTCCCACCTCATCCGCGGCCTGGAGGTAGCGCGGGTCAGGTACCTTGATATGGCAGCGGAGCATATTCAGGCCCAGCGCCTTTGCCTTGCGCATCTCCTCCCGGACGTAGTCGAGCGAGGGCGGTGTGTAGATGGTGTCCGGATAGAAATCCTGATCCAGCGCGCCTCGCAGGTAAATCACTTTGCCATTCAGATAGAACTTGCCCTCACGGGTCTCGAAGGTGCGGAAGCCGAAGCGGTAGTCCTGGAGGTCGCCGGAACTTGTCCGCACGCGAAGCGTGTACAGCGCGGGGTTCTGCAGGCTCCAGCGGTCGGGGTTCGCGAGGCGGCCGGTGAACTCGCAGGCGGCCCTGCCGGTGGGGAGGTCGCGGTTCTCCTGCCACGCCACCTTGTCGACGGAGTCGTGGATCTCGGCGCGCACCTGAAGCGGCCCCTGGGATGAGGTCCACGCCGAGGCATTCACCACCGGGACCTCGACCTTGAAACTTCCGTCTGCACTCGCGGAGACATGCACGGCGCCCAGATGAGCGGCGGGACGAATATCGAGTTCCACGCCCTGCCAGAGGCCGCTGGCCTGTACGTACCAGTTCTGTTTTCCGTGCGGAATCTCGGCGTACTTGATTCCTTCCACTTCGGCGGGTTGTGCTCCGGGGTCCGTCACACGCACGGCGATTTGGTTCTCACCCGGATGCAGCAGGGAAGTCATGTCAAATTCGAACGGCAGGTAGCCGCCTTCGTGCGAACCCACCCTATGGCCGTTGACGTACACCTCCGCCCGGTAATCGACCGCGCCGAAACGCAGCAGCGTAACCTTGCCTGCTGCGGGCGGGTCAGCCTTGACGGAGCGCCAGTACCACCCCACCCCGGCGTAGTCCCGCAAGTCGGCGAATTGCGACTGCCAGGATGAGGGGAGCCGGGTGAGTCGAAGGTTGCGGGCGGAGGCGAGGTCCTGAACTTTCAGGCCGCCCGTGGGGTCAACCACCAGGTTCCAGTTGCCGTTCAGGGAGGTCGTTCTTTCCGAGATGTCTGCCTGGCCCCTGGCGGCTTTCGGAAGCAGAATCCCCCCCAGACAAATGAGAATGAAGATCGATTGGATAAGAGAACGCATGGATGTCTCTCCGCCAATTGTGTAACGCAGGTCTTGTCTTTGCGCAAAGCTCAGCGAGCAAGCGAGAGAGCTGAGTCTATTCGTTCGGATGGTGGGATGGCAAGTGGATAGCCGCCGTCGTCCCTGCTAAGTTGAATGGAGTCATGACGCACTCTCGTGTCTGGAAGTTCCGCTTTCGCTTTCTCTTTCCTCCTGCCCTGTGTTAGGATAAGCCGCTTAAATACTACCTCCTAGGGAATCACGAGATGAGTTCAAGCTCCCCAACGCAAGCCACCGCGCGCTACGTGGTTCCGGCTGAAACCGAGGTTGAGACACCCGGCCGAAGCTCGGCCTACGAACTGGGCGAGTTGGCGGGCCAAGCTGTCCTGCTTGTCCTGCGGGTTCAGGAGGTCATTGAGCAGGAGTCCCTGCACGTGTCCATCTGGGGGTCAGCGGACGGCCAGAACTGGGGGGACAAAGCTCTCTTCTGGTATCGGGAAGTGTTTTACCGCGGAGCCACGCCGGCGGCCCTCGACCTGCGGCAGCGGCCGGAAATCAAGTTCTTGCAGGCGCGCTGGGAAGTGAACCGCTGGGGGCGTGGTTGTCCTTGTCCTTACTTCAAATTCTGCGTGGAAATTCAGGAACTCTCCAACGCATAGCGGAGCTTCCAAGCGGGAGTACTGACTGTGGAACAAGAGCCGCACGAGTTTATCACCCCGGAAATTGAACGACGGCAGCACCGCCGAGTCAGGCTGGTCGCGCAGGTCAAGTGTGAAGGCCTGAGCCGCGAAGACATCCTGGTGACCCGCGACGTGAGCGCCGGCGGCATGTTCATCGTTGCGAAAGAGCCGCTTCCCATGGGTTCGGAAGTTGCGCTCTCCTTTCGACTCGGCGCTACCGATCCGCTTGTTTCCTGCCGCGGCAAAGTGGTTTATTCCGGCACAGGGCTGGGTATGGGCATCGAGTTCATCGACCTGAATGAGGAAACGCGTCGCGCCCTGCAGAAATTTGTGGACGAAGCCAACTGAATCCTGCCATCCTTCTCCCTTCCTCGACCCTTCTAATTATTCATGAGGACTCCGATGAGATATCTTGCAATCTTTCTGATCGCTCTCTCTGCTGCCTCGTGGGCGGCGGGACAGCAGCAAAACCCTCCTGCGCAGAAACCTGCCGCAAACAAGCCCGCGGGGAAGCAACCGGCGACTTCCACCGCGCCGGCAACTCCCCCGCCTGAAACGGTGCAGGTCGCTCCCACCTCCCAGGCTCCCCTCCAGAAACCCGCGGGTGAGGCTGGCTATCTGGAGCCTGCGCAGGTGAAAGCCCTGCTTCACAGGATGTGGCTCACGGAGTTCCGCATCAACGATCTTCTCTCCCAGGTGCGAGCGGAGAAGTGGAAGATTTCCGACCCCACGCGCCAGTCCTTCAATCAGACGCTCGAGACGCTGCGGAAGCAACTCGAGGCGCTGGAGGAGTGGCGCGCCCAGTTCGACAAGCGGCCGGAGAGTATGTATTTTGGTTACAAAGCTTATGCCGCCATCAACGCCGTGTTGCCGCGCCTCGATGGCGTTGCGCGAAGTGTCTCGCAGTTTGAGAATGCCAGCCTTGGAGCCCAGTACAGCCAGGCCGGCAACCAACTCTTCGATCAGCAACAAGCGCTCGAGCCCTACCTCTCCTACCTGCTGCGCAGCCAGGATGGGCTTCTCCTGGCGTCGGAAAACAACCTGGCAGCCTGTCAACACGAGCTCGGCTACGCCATGCGCGGCCGTACCCAGCCCGCCACGCCTATGAAGAATGTTCTTCCCGAGTTTAAGGGATGGCGCGTGCGACGGGCGAAAGAAGCCGCCGCCGGCAACGCGAAGCCCGGTCAAAAGACGGTTGAGAAGAGGCCCGCGAAGAAACCTGCGGCGAAACCCGCAACGGCGAAGAAGTCAACCGCCCCAGCCCCGTCGGCAAAGCCCGGCCAAAAGAAGTAGCGCCCGCCGCGGCGGGTCTGCGCTACAAAAACCCGATGGTCTCTGACCGCCGCGACAAAAATTATCGCCCAGCCTTCTCCAGCTCACTCGCTGCGGATTCGATCAGCGCGGCCTCATCCTCAAGGACCTTCCCCACTCGCAGCATCTGTTCATCTGCCTCGTGCCATTTCTTCTGTTCGATGGCCTCACGCACGCCGGGGATGGTCTTGACGCCGTAGCCGGTATAAAACCCTGGCGCGTAGATCAGGTGCTTGAACCAGGGCCTGCCCGGCAGCCCTTCGGGGCTTGTCAATTTCCGCTCGCTCTCCAGGAGCTTGGCATTCACCGCCTGGAGCGAGGCGTGGGCCAGCGCCGCGCCGCCGTTCTCCTGAGCCTTCCTCAGTGCCTTGTCGTAGTGGTCGGCGCTCCTGGTGAGCGCATCCGCCGCGTTTTCCAGTGGAGCAAAGTTCAGGTGAGGAGGAACAGGCTCCGCGGGTGGCGGCACAGAGGTTTTCTTGGGATCGGCGGTGGCGCTGAACACTCCTTCTTCGATCTCCTTGTTGCGCTCCCCGACCTCTTCCTGTTTCTTCTTCAGGGCTTTCTTCAAGTCATCCGTGTACTTCCTGATGGTGTCAGCGAAATCCGTAAAATCGTAAGGCAGCAGCTCAGCGTCCGCCAGGCGCATCACTGCCGTCCCGGCCGTCTGAGCCAGCGCGCGCCCATAGGCAAAATCGGTATCGGAGAAGTGGGTATACCAATAGAAGTCGTCATAGATGGAGTGATAGATGCCCCCGCCGTCTTCTCCCCCGTAACCAAGGTTCAGCGAGGCGACGCCCAGATGGTCCAGGAAGACGGTGTAATCGGAGCCGGAACCCAGCGCCCCGATTCTCAAGTCCGCCCTCTCGCGCGCCTCCTGGCGGTCCTCCGGCGACTCGGCGCGGGCGATGCCCGCCAATTGGCCGCGCTTCCAGACGGACATTTTCTTCTCGGGATCCTGGATGTCGCGCGCCACTCCGTTCATGAACTTCTCCAGCGTGTGCGAGCCCGCCGCGTAGAGGTAACCCCGGCCGTTGGCGTCAGTGTTGATGTAAACCACCGCATGTTTGCGCAGTTCATCCCCGTGCGCTTCCGCCCATTCCGTGGAGCCGAGGAGTCCCTCCTCCTCGCCATCCCAGGCGCAGTAGATGATGGTGCGCTTGGGCTTCCAGCCCTGCTTCAGCAGCGCCGCGAAAGCGCGAGCCTCTTCCATCTCCGCGACCATCGCCGACACGGGGTCATCGGCGCCGTTTACCCAGGCGTCGTGATGGTTGCCACGGACAATCCATTCCTCGGGATAATCCGAGCCGGGGATCTTCACGATGACGTCATAGAGCGTCTTGAGGTCCCAGTTCGATTTCACCGTCAGGTGTACTTTCGCGGGCCCGGGGCCGACGTGATAAGTGATGGGAAGCGCGCCGCGCCATTCCTCGGGAGCCACGGGCCCTTTGAGCGCGGCGAGCAGCGGCTGGGCGTCACCGTAAGAAATGGGCAGCACCGGAATCTTGGTGAGAGTCTTCGCTTCGCTCACGGCCAGCCGCTTGGCGTCTTTGGTTGCGCCCACGCCCGGGGTCAAGGGGTCGCCGGGATAAAGCGGCATGTCCATCACGCTGCCGCGCTGCGCGCCGTCCTTGGGACGCCAGGCGCCCTCCGGAAAAACATCGCCTGCGAAGTAGCCGTCATCCTTGGGGTCGGAGTAGATCAGGCAGCCCACCGCGCCGTGTTCCGCCGCGACTTTGGGTTTGATCCCGCGCCACGACCCGCCGTAGCGAGTGATGACGATAGCTCCCTTGACGGAGACTCCCAGCCGTTCAAGCTGCTCGTAGTCTTCCGGGATTCCATAGTTGAGGTATACCAGCGGCGCCGTCACCTCGCCGTCCACCGAATAGGCGTTGTAAGTTGGAAGCTGCTCGTCGTGCTGGTTGGAAGTGGGATCCAGGGAAACTGTCGGTTCCTGGAGCCTGGCAACAAACTTCGTGGGCTCCACCAGTTCCACGGCGCGCTCTTTGGGCGTGGGGAAGAGAACGTCAAACGTCTCAATCCGCGCGTCGAGCCCCCACTCTTTAAACTTCGAGAGAATCCACTCGGCATTGTCCTTGTCGTAAGGTGAGCCGACGTGATGCGGTCGGGCCGAGAGCCGTTTCATGTACTCCCGCAGATTCTCCGGGCTCGGAATCACCTGAAACTTCGCTTCCCAGCCCCGCTCCACTCGCGCCGCCTCATCGGAGTACCCACCGAGCGCCTGCGAGGGGCCCGTTTCCGACGCTTGCAGCACGATAGCGATCAAACTGGACACAACAACAATTCCAAAACGATGCATGAATCCTCCCTGGGAGTGCGGTGGCTTGCCGCCGCTTTGGTAGGGGCGGGCTCTGCCCGCCCGAGAATTGCTGTAGCATAGAGCTGTTCTTCAGGTCCGCAGCTTTTCCTTGGTGTGGCGGTCTACCTGTCCCGATGTTCTTTGTCGGGATGACCGCCGTCTTGCCTTCCTTGCGGATCGGGTCGCCACGATAGAGGCTTTCGCGTTGTTAAGCAAGCGAATCGGCATCATCGGGGTTATAATGCACGCAGGTGAGGTGGAGCTATGGCACGCCGTCTTTTGCCCTGTCCTGCCCGGTTGTCATACGCAAAGCGAAACCATTGAAGAAGGAATTCAAAACATCCGCGAAGCCATCCAGCTCTACGTCCAGACGCTGATCGAAGACGGCCTGCCGGTTCCAGAAGAAGACATCCTCCTAAAGCCCCCGGCTTTGCCGGGGGATACTTACTTAGGACCACGCTTGCGCAGAATTGCCGCTGGGCAGAGCAAACGCTGCCCCGCCTTCGGTTCAACAATATTCAACTAACGATCTGATGGGGGGAAGGCCATGAAGTCAGACGAGGCTCTCAATTCCCAGAATCTGCTCCAACGGGTGAGCCGTTTGGAAAAGCGGAGTCGGCTCCTCGTGCGATTAAGTCTGCTTCTGGTCCTGCTCATTTGCCTCATGCTGCTGGCTGGGTGGAAGTCCTATCGTCAAGCTATGTCGGGAGTGGTTGAATGTCGGAGTCTTGCCGTGAAGGACGTCGAAGGGCACACCCGGGCGAGGCTCAGCGTGAAAGGCGACGAAGCCACTCTGCAGTTCTACGACTCGCGCGGTAGAGTGTTGTGGAGCGATCCACCTCAGGACAGGATAATGCCAGCCAGGTAGGGAGCGCGGAGTTGTTTTTGTAACTCCACAGCTTATCTGCGCAGCCTCTTCGGTCGGTACCGTTTCTTTTCGGCCCTTAAAGAAGAGCGTGCGTCGTGGAACACTGTGGGGACTTTTGTGGGGACCCCACATGCATTTCGGAGAATCCCATTGAGATGATGGTGCCTCCCATTCTGCCGTATATTGGCACGACCGCAAAGCACCCCGCTAAGTCCCATCGGCTTCCGCGAGACTCTTATCGAGTATCTTGAGCGCCTGGTCCACGTCGGCCTTCGAGATGTTCAGCGGTGGCGACATGCGGATGACGTTGGCATAGAGGCCACCTTTGCCCACCAGTAGGCCATTGGCGCGCGCCCGCTCCATGATGGCGTTCGTCGCCTCCGGAGCTGGTTCCTTCGTCTTGCGATCTTTCACTAACTCGATGCCCTGCATCAGCCCCATGCCACGCACGTCGCCGATAACGGCATGTCTTTCTTTCAGCGACTCTAACCCCTCCCAGAAGTGCTTCCCAACCACTTCCGCGTTATCCATCAGCCGCTCTTCTTCAATCAGATCGATGGTGGCCTTGGCGGCGACGCAGGTCACCGGATTCCCTCCGAAAGTTGAAATCGTGAGGCCCTTATAAGCGTCGGCGATTTCGGGGCGCGTGATGGTGCAGCCGATGGGCACGCCGTTGGCCATGCCCTTGGCGGTGGTGATGATGTCCGGCTCGACTTCCCAGTGCTCGATGCCCCACCATTTCTTGCCGGTGCGCCCGAACGCCGCCTGCACTTCGTCGGCGATGAAAACGCCGCCGTAATTGCGCACGATGTTCGCGACGATCTTAAAGTAGCCCGGCGGGGGCACGATGAATCCGCCGAGGCCCTGAATGGTCTCCGCAATCATTCCGGCGATCGCGCCGCTGGTCGAGGTCTTGATGACTTCCTCGATATCCTTGGCGCAGTGGAGCTCGCAGCTCGGATAGGTCAGGTTGTAGGGGCAGCGGTAACAGTACGGCCCCGGCGCATGCACGATGCCGTAAGGAATCACACCCGCTTTTCGCCAGGTCGAGAGTCCCGTCAGCGACTTGGCCAGTTGCGAGTGCCCGCTGTAGCCGTGGCGCAGCGCCAGAATTTCATAATTGCCCGTGTACATGCGCGCCGTCATGACGGCCACTTCGTTGGCTTCTGTCCCGCTGTTCGTGAAGTAGCTCTTCTTCAGTTTGCCGGGAGCAATCTGCGCCACCTTCTCAGCCAGGTTGACGAGCGCCTCGGTGATGAACAGCGTGGAGGTGTGCTGCACGCGGTCGATCTGCTCTTTGATCTTCTTGGTCACCTTGTCGTTCGAGTGCCCCACGCTGATGGTGACGATGCCCCCCAGGAAGTCCAGATATTGCTTCCCGTCCAGATCCCAAACGTACTGGCCCTTGGCATGGTCGATCACCAGCGGGTCTTTGAAGTAAGTGGTGACACAACTGAAGAGATACTCATTCTTCTTGCGGACGAGTTCGTCTTTGGTCATAAGAAGTCCTTTCAAAGTTCTCAGTTTCCAGTTGTCAGCCATCAGATGTCCGTGGTCCGTTATCAGTCAAGTAGCGCAGACCCCGCTCTTTGGCGTCTGCGGGTTTTGTTCAAGGCTTCATGTTAAAAGCCGCAGAGTTATAAAACAACTCTGCGCTACAAGATCTGCCTACTGCTTTCTGCTTACTGCCTACGGTTTCAGATACTGGTCCAGCCATCCCAGCACGGTCTTGTACCACAGCTGGCTGTTTTGGGGCTTCAGGACCCAGTGGCCCTCGTCGGGGAAATAGAGCAGTCTGGAAGGCACGCCTTGCCGCTGAAGCGCCGTGAACAGTTGCAGCGCCTGGCCGAGCGGCACGCGGAAGTCCAGTTGGCCCTCAATCACCAGCATAGGTGTTCTGATGTTCTGGACGAAGTTTGACGGCGACCATTTCTCGCGCAACGCGGCGCTATCTTTTTCCCAAGGCAACCCCTGGAATTCCCATTCGTCGAACCAGAGTTCTTCCGTTTCCCCATACATGCTGCGATTGTCATAGACGCCGTCGTGCGAGACCAATGCCTTGAAGCGCGTGGTGTGGCCAGCGATCCAGTCGATCATGAAGCCGCCGAAGGAGGCGCCTGCCGCGCCCACGCGGGTCTTATCCACGTAAGGCAGCGATTCGAGGTAATCTGTGGCCGCCATTAAGTCTTGATAGCAGGCGCCGCCCCAGTCACCGGAGATCTCCTCGACAAATTTCTGGCCATACCCTGTTGAACCGTGGAAGTTGGTCATCATCACCACATAGCCGTGCGAGGCAAACATCTGTGCGTTCCAGCGATAGCCCCAGGCGTCGTCCCAGGCGCCCTGCGGCCCGCCGTGGACGAGCAGAATGGCGGGGTATTTCTTGTTGGGGTCAAATGCTGGAGGCTTCACGAGCAGGCTTTGGATGTCCGCTCCCAGCGCGCCTTTGGTGATGACGGACTCAGCGGGGTTCAAGTCAAGTTCCGCCATCACGGCGTCGTTGGCATGCGTTAGCTGGGTCGGGGTTCCGCCGGCAGTGGGCACGCGGAAGATTTCCGCCGGCTGGGTCAAGCTGCTGCCAGTAAAAACCAAGCCCTTGCCGTCAGGCTTGACCTGGAGGTCGTCATTCGAGCCGCCCAGCACTTTCTCGACCTTCGCCGCCCTCACAGAAGTCTTGAAGATCGGCTGCTGGGCGCGCTCGGGAGCGGTGAAGTAGAGGGTGTCGCTGTCGGACCCCCAGGCAAAGCTGGCCACCCACTGGTCAAACCCCGGGGTAACGTCCTTCACCTTTCCCGTCTGGCGATCATAGACACGCAACCTGAGGAGGTCGGATTCGTAGCCATCGCGCGCCTGCGAGGTGTAGGCGATGTAGCGCCCGTCGGGCGAATACTGAGGCGAGGCGTCCGAGCCGGGATTATCTTTGGTGATGTTCCGGGGCTCCCCGCCATGCACGCTGACCGAGTAAAGATCGTTGTTAGTGGTCCAGGCTGGCTTGCCGGTGCGGTTCGAGGTGAAGCAAACCTCTGAACCATCGGGAGAGATGGCGTAGCCGTCCGGCGCGCCCAGGAACCACGTGGGGGAGTCATAAGCGCCGGGAGTGAGGTCGCGCGGAGCGCCGCCCTGCGCGGAAGCCGTGAACAGGTGAGTGTATTTCCCTTCGCGCCACGAGTCCCAATGACGGAAGAGCAGTTCATTGACGATCTGCGCTTTCACTTTGCTCTTCTCAGCCTCTTCCAGGCGCTTCTGGTTGCAGGCGTCGTCCGAACAATCCGGGTAGACCTGGGAAGTGAAGAGCAACCAGTCGCTCTTGGCTGACCAGGTCACGCCATCGGCTTCGGTGGAAAGGGAAGTGAGCTGGCGAGCTTCCCCGCCATTCACGGGGATGATCCAGAGCTGCGATTTTCCGCCGCGGTTAGAGATGAACGCAATGGAACGGCCGTCAGGCGACCAGCGCGGGCGCGTGTCCGAACCCTCACCGCGCGTTAATTGGCGAGGTTCGCCTCCCTCAGCCGGCATGAGCCAGATGTGCCGAAGAGTCTTGTTGGCTTCCAGGTTCACCGTTCCTTGGACGTAGGCAATCCACTTACCGTCAGGTGAAAGCTGCGGCTCGGAAATCCTCTGAATCTTCACCAGGTCTTCAAACGTGATGGGGCGCTTCGCTTGCGCTACGCTGCCCCCCGATATCAAAACCAACATCAGTGCAAGTCGCATGATTGTCTTCATCAGTGTACCTCCGAAGAAAGCTATGCTTAATGTAGCGCAGAATTGTTCGGCGGTGACCGCTGGTCACCTAACTCTGCGGCTCGTTCTTCTGTCCGTACCCTTGTAGCGCGGAGCTGCTCGGCGGCGACCACTGGTCACCTAACTCTGCGCCTCTTGAGCTATTCCGAGCCGCATAGTTATACCAAAGGAAACCGAGGGCGAAAGAAAGAATTTGGGTTTGGCGGAGCAGGGCTTCAGCCTCCCGCCGTCGTGGGCTGGCCAGACCCTTTGGTCCGCGGCTCCCTTCAGCTCTCAGACCTGAAGGGGCTGCACCAGCCTCAATGAACGCACTCGCCCTGGCAGGCTGCGGCGAGCGCGCCCCACCCGCCTGGCGCCCCAATCGCTTGGGCCTATAAGAGAGCCAGCATCTACTTGCGCTGTCCCGGTTAGCAAGCTAAGCTGGCATGTGAAAGTGAATCTCGTCACTCGAATTCGGAACGACCGGCAACCTTGATGAATACGAAAAGACAGAACCGTTTCAGCCACCCAAGAAACACTTCTTTGCGTTCTCGCCTCGCGCTGGTTTTTGAGGATGAAGATGTGATTGTCGTGGAGAAGCCTGCCGGCTTGCTCACCATGGCGACAGACAAAGAGCGTGAGCGAACGGTTTATGCCCTGCTTTCCGCCTATGTCAAAAGCAAGAAGCCGCCGGCGAGACTCTTCATCGTGCACCGCTTGGATCGGGAAGTTTCCGGGCTGCTGGTCTTTGCCAAGACAGAATCGGCCAAGAGGGCCTTGCAGGAGCAGTTCAAGGATCACAGTGCGGGTAGAGAATACGTTGCGGTAGTGGAGGGACGCGTCGCGCGGGACACAGACACGATTCGATCTTATCTCACCGAAAATGCGGTCCACCGGACCTATTCAACCCCCAGCCCAAAGAAGGGGAAGCTTGCCGTCACCCATATCCGGGTGCTGCGCCGCTCGGCGCAAAGGACGCTCCTGGAAGTCCGATTAGAAACCGGCCGCAAGCATCAGATTCGAGCCCACCTCGCCGAGCGGGGTTATCCAATTCTGGGTGACAAAGTCTATGGAAGCCGGAGCAACCCCCTCCAGCGGCTGGCGCTGCACGGAGTGAGCCTCGCCTTCAAACATCCTGGAAGCGGAGAATTGATGGTGTTTCGCTCGCCCTGTCCCGCCTCGTTTGAGCGGCTAGTTCACGCGCGACGAACCCTCCGGAGGCCGGACCGCTAATCCCCCGCGTAGCGTCGTAGGGAAGGACCCTCGCGGTCCTGCCGCGGCGGCCAGAGGCCGCCCGTGCTCTTAGGAGCACCATCCACGTGCTCCCTTAACGCTTGATTCTTGCCGAGCCGCCTTTCAGGACGTGCTGGAGCTCTTCGAAGGTCACCATGCTGGTGTCGCCGCGGGTGCTCTGGAGCAAGGCGCCGTGGGCTGCGCCCAGGTTGACGGCGTCCTGCGGCGGCATGTCGTGCAGGAACGCATAGATGACGCCGCTGCAAAAGCCGTCGCCACCACCCACGCGGTCTTCGATCTCCAGCCCTTCGTAGCGGGTGGACTGATAAAAGTTCCCGTCGTAGTAGAGAATGGCGGACCAGTTGTTAACCAGCCCGCTGACGACTTCTCGTAAGGTTGTCCCCACGGCCCGGACGTGCGGGTACTTTTCCACTACCCGCGCGACCGTCTTCTTGTAGCCTTCCACGGGGAGTTTCTTGAGTGATTCGTCCACCCCTTCCACTTTAAAGCCCAGCACCTTCTGGAAATCCTCTTCGTTGCCGATCAGCACGTCGATGAAGGGGACCAATTCGCTGGTCACGGCAATGGCCTTTTCGCTTGACCACAACTTGCTGCGGAAGTTCAGGTCGTAGCTGACCACGGCGCCCACCTGGTGCGCAGCCGCCATGGCTTCCTTGACGACCGCGGCGCTGGAATCGCTCAACGCCGTGCAGATGCCACCTGTGTGGAACCAGCGCACACCTCTCGCGAAGATCTTATTCCAAGCCACTTCTCCTGGTTTAATGTGTGCTGCCGCGGAATGCCCGCGGTCGTACATGGTCACGCTGGCGCGCACTCCGATCCCCACCTCGGTGAAGTTCAGCCCGATGCGGTCTGCCTTGCCCACCCCGTCGTAGGGCATCCACACCACGTGGCTCAGGTCCATTCCGGAAGCGCGCGCGTGGTTGCGGATGAACCAGCCCAGGGGGTTATCCACCAGGCGCGAGACCCAGGCGGTGCGCAAGCCGTATCGGCTGAGGGCGTAACTAACGTTGTACTCTCCGCCGCCGACATAGGATTCAAAGTAGGGGGTGAGTTCTATCCGCTGGTGCCCGGGTGGGCTTAAGCGAATCATGCATTCACCAAACGTCAGCACATCCAGTTGGCACTCGGTTGCGGATCGCAATTTCAAGGGCATGCTCACACCTCCGAGAAAGCTGGAATGGCGAACGAGCAGAGAATTCCTTCTGCGCGGTATTCAGGATCGTGACGGAGCATCTTACCGTAAAACCTGTGGCAGGGGTAGGCGCACCCGCCCCCTGCCCTTACGATTGCGGGGTGTCTCGCCCGCGCTTACTTATCCCACTCCGTGTGGAACTTGCCTTCCTTGTCAATGCGGCGGTAGGTGTGCGCGCCAAAGTAGTCGCGCTGGGCTTGTAGCAGGTTGGCGGGCAGGCGGGCCTGGCGGTAGCTGTCGATGTAGGAGAGCGCCGTAGCAAAGGCCGGGCAGGGTACGCCCCAATCCACGGCCGCCTTCACCGCCTTGCGCAGGCTTTTGCCGGTCTTGTTGATGAGCTTGCTGAAGTAGCGGCCTAGCATCAGGTTGGGCAGGTCGGGCTTGGCGAACGCCGCCCGGATGGGCTCGAGCAGTTTCGCGCGGATGATACAACCGCCCCTCCAGATGCGCGCGATATCGGCGAACTTCAAGTTGTATCCGTACTCCTGGGAAGCGGCGCGCATTTGCGCGAACCCCTGGGCGTAACAGGCGATTACCGCGAGATAGAACCCCTGCCGCAGGTTCGCAATGAACTGGCTCTTGTCGCCTGCGAATTTCTTCCTGGGACCTCGCAGGATTCCCGAGGCGACCAGGCGCTCCTGCTTCAGCCCCGAGAGGATGCGCGCTTGGACGGCGGCGGTGAGGGTGGGTACGGCCACGCCCAAGTCGAGGGCGTCTTGCGCCGTCCACTTGCCGGTGCCTTTCTGTTCGGCGGTGTCCAGAACCAGATCCACCAACGGCTTCCCGGTTTCGGGATCGATCTTCCCGAGGACGACGATGCTGATTTCGAGCAGGAACGAGTTCAGTTCCGCATGGTTCCACTCGGCGAAGATGTCGCGGATTTCGAGGGCGCTCAGCCCAAGAATACTCCGCAAGAGGTCGTAGGTCTCGCAGATCGACTGCATGATGCCGTACTCGATGCCGTTATGGGTCATCTTCACGTAGTGGCCTGCGCCACCCGGACCGAGGTATGCGCAACAGGGGCCATCGCTGGTTTGGGCTGCCATCTTGGTGAGCAACGGCTCCAGGTGCCGGTAGGAATCCTCGTGCCCGCCAGGCATGAGCGAGGGTCCGCGCAAGGCGCCTTCCTCCCCACCGCTCACCCCCATGCCGAAAAAGCGCAGTCCTGCCGCTTCCAGTTCTCTTACGCGCCGCTCCGTGTCCTTGTAATAGGAGTTGCCGCCGTCGATCACGATGTCTTCTCGGGTCAAATACGGTTTCAACTCCTGGACCACCGAATCCACAGCCTTACCCGCCGGGACCATCATCCAGATGCGCCGCGGCGTCTCCAGCGCCTCGACGAATTCCTGGAAGGAGTGAGTGACCTCCAGCTTGCCCGCGGTCTCGGCGGCCACTTGCTTTGATTTCTCCTTGTCCAGATCGAAGCCCGCCACCGAGAAACCTTTGCTATAAGCGTTGAGCGCCAGATTCTTTCCCATCACGCCCAGCCCGATGATTCCCAGGTGCCGTTGACTCATGATTCTTCCCCTCCGGGAGTCTGTGTGAGAACCCGATTTCTCGGGGGCTGGTGTCAAGGCGGCCTTCAGGCCAGTGTCCTTTTCTCGACACCTTGCCCCGGATAAGATCTGGGCTGCTACAGACCATACGACTGGGTTCTCACGCTGACGTGATCAGACCGCGCATGAATTCCGCAGCCAACTGAGCGTTCTTCTCGGCATATTCGATTCCCACCGTTTGCCCGTTCACTTTCGGCAACGGGTGGCACAATTCATATCCCAGGTAACCTTTATAGCCGATTTCCCGCATCGTGCCAATAAAGGGTGGATAGAAATCCTCTCCCTTCACCTTGCCGTCGGCGCCGCGTTCGTATTCACCGCCGAAATGCGACAACACTTGTAGCGGACCGACGTCCAGGGCTGCCTGGCGTATATACGCGGGGGTCTTCTCCGGCATGATCGGGACATCAAGGGAAACCTTCAAGTGAGGCGAATTGACCTCGCGCACCATGCGCAGCACGTCGTGGTGGGTTTCGATGATGGGCTTGTGGTTCTGGAGGGCCAGCGTCACGCCCGCCTCGCCGGCATAGCGCGCGCACTCGCTCAGCCCCTCGCGGCACCACCCCCAAGTTTCTTCCTTGGAAAACTCCTGATGACTGAATTTCCAAATGCTGTCTGCGATCTCGTATTTGGCGATTTGGGGGTGCTTGGTGACGCCAGGCCAGCCGAGAAAGACCCGCAGAGTCCTGGCGCCCAAATCCGCAGTCACGCGGATGAGTTCGCGCACGTAAACAACCTGGCATTGCCGGTGTTCAGGAATCGGGCTGCTGAAGTCGTTGTTGGCGGCTACTCCGTAAATCTCGATTCCTTCGCCGTCGGCCACGGAACGAAGTTCGCGGCACCGCCTCTTGGGCATGTCGAGGGGATTTCCATGAGGTCTCTTGCCATCGATCTCGACCCCGTCGTAACCGTACTTCCTGGCCCGCTTGATGACTTCTTCCAGGGAGAGAGCATCTCCGCGATACCAGACCCCCAGAAAGGTGATGCTATAAAGGCCGACCTTCATTTGCGATTTCTTTTCCTTGGTTTGGGGAGCGGACGAGCCAGCGATGCCCGGTTCGAGCATCCCGGCAGTCGCCGCCAGCGTTGCACCCACAAACTCCCTGCGACTTATGACGGTTTTTTCCATGCCTGACTCACCTCCATTGTGTTCGCTGGAGAGCGTGAACCCTAGACTGATCTAATAGTGTATTTCTGCCGGGACCCCCGTGCAAGGTTATCTCCAAAGTTGGGAGCTCAAGCTCCCACGCTGTCACCTGATCGGAGGTTGGTGCGGGGTTCTCAAGGTCAGCAACAACAGCGATGCCGTTGAAATCTGTTGAGTAAGCGACACTCTGAACGACCAGACTCATGGATCGCTCTACGGGGTCCGTCTTAACTATCTGGTGATTCGGAGTCTCTATCCCGAGTGTGCTCGCGCCCGCCCGTAAGGCACGCAGCAGTTTCTCATAGCCTCTCTCCTCGAATAAGCTCACCCACTGCCAACGGCGCAGTCGATCAGGAACATCACATTCCTCTAGCTTAACAGGAATGAGAAATATGGTTCCTTCGGGTTTTTCATCAGCCACATCCAGTGCAATTTTAATCTCCTTCCGGACGTATCCTTCCTTAGTGAGGGAGCGGCGGGAGAGACAAACAATAACAGCATCATTCTCGCCCACAGCCTTCTTCACCTCCCGATCCCAGTCCTGTCCGGGCAGTATGTTGTCCTCGTTAAGCCACGGATCAACACCGTCAGCACAAATCACTGCTTTTGCCGCATCCGCGCCAGAGCGATCGCCAACCGCGCCTACCAGCTTCACCGTCCCCCCATAGACCCCTTGCCAGCGCGCTCGGAATATCCCAAAGGAGACGAGCAGCATGCCCGCGTGAATCAGTCGAGCAGCGCGGCGACGCGCTGCCAGTCCATGGTGGTGGTCAGGAACTCGTGCAGCGTATAATAGGGGATATCGTCCTTCTTGAGTTCGAAGTCAGGCTTGGAAGTCACTTCAACGCAAATGATCTGAAAGTCCGTGCGGGGGCGTGAGCGGTCGAAGAAATCGGGGTTGATCGCCACTAGTCCCCCCGCACGTGGCGCCGTGGGCGCTACCAGCCCCGACGCGTTGTATCTGTCCATCCTGGGGTTATACCAGGCCTGCGAGGCGCGCTCGGCGGGCGTCAGGCGGGCAAGTTCGGCGCGAAAGCGTTCGTTCTCTTTCGCCACTTTCGCCGGAATCTGCTTGCGGTCCTCCTCGCAGCGGGCCTGTGCACTCAGCAGATCCGCTCGCTGCTCAGCTTCACGTTTTTCCAATTCGGCGCGCAGCTTCTCGGCATCGGCCGGAGAGGTCTTCTTTTTTTCCTGGTACCATTTCTCGTTATTCCTGCGCCGCGTCTCCTGTTCGGAGATCCATTCCCTGTACCGAAAATCGCAGGGAGATTCCCGTTTGGCCTCACTGGCGAAGCGGTACTCCGTCTCGTCCATGAGGCTCACCAGAAACTGCTCGCGCGTGACGGGCACCCAAGGGAGGCGATCCCGTCTGGTCAAGAAAAAGTGCTTGCTCCGGCCCAGCGGTTTTTCATAGACCTGGAAGCCGCTCACGCGCAGCGGAATTTCGCGCGGCATGTAAAGGATCGTGCGGCCGTCGGGCAGCATCCTGTGGACGTTGCTGCCAAACGGATAGGCGCCGAGCGCGTGGGTCAGGTCATTGACGGTAATCATCGCTTCGGTTTCCGCCTCCTTATCGCGATAGATCCTCCCGGTCCCGAAATCCAGGTACTCATAGATATAAACCTCCAACCTGAACACGGCCGGATGTGCGGGGCAGGGCTTGTCCTCCCAGACCCAGCACTCATCCGCAGCGAGGAACTGCGCAAACACCACGGGGTCGAATCCCATCGGCGGGTTGAACGTTTTGCACTCTCGGATCAGTGAGGTGAGGGCGGCGGTTTTGGTCTGGAATCTGCTTTTCTCGGCAGCGCTCAACCCGAACATCTTCCTCAAACTGGGCTGGGGGTTTAACGTCCACTTCCCCACTTTGTCGGGGACGTAGTGCGTCTGCGCTGCCAGGCGTCCGCACAGACACCCGCCGATGATGACGAACCAAACGAACCTTCGGATGTGTGATGCCATAGTCCTCCTTCGTCCGCGGTTCACGGTATACACGTGAGCGCTCCCCATCCCGATTCACCCGGCGGGCTGGCGCGGACCTTTCTTTTCAGGTCTGCCCGCTGGAACAGCGCGTAGCCACCGTTGGTCTCGCAAGGCGGCATGACCGTCTGCTTCCGCTGACTCCTCAGCCACGATTTTGCTCCGGCAGCCGCACGGAATCAATCTGAACCTGCCTGCAGCAGGCAGGTCGGACAACCCCGCACGGGCAGGAAAAATCATAGCCCTCTCCCTTGGGGAGAGGGTGTCCGTCAGTTGACGGACGGGTGAGGGGTCTCTTCCCGCCCGAGAAGTAGCGGCGGGGTTATCCCGCCACAGAAGATGGCGGCGTAAAGCCGCCTCTACATCAGTGCGCGGGCGCGGGGCCAGCGGTATGAGGCTTAGTTTTCTTCATGAGGAGCATGAGCGGAATCAAGCCTAGGAACGTGAGGCCCATCAGCCAAAAATCATCGGCGAAGGCGAGCATAGTGGACTGGCGGACCAGGTTCCCGTAGATCAGGCCTTGGGCCTGGGTCAAAGCTTGCGTGCCGTTCGAGCCGTGCTGCGTCAGGAGCTGGCGGGCGCTCCTTCGCAGCTAATTCGCTATCCCGCGCGCGCAGCGCCCTCCCCGCCCTCCGCAAGCTCGCACTGCTTCGAAAGAAGTTGCCTCGGCCGATCGGTCTGGTCATGGTTCCTCTCCCAAGAATTCTCAGACTTTGCTCAGTGCGTCAGTGCTCTTGCTTCTTGATTTCGTAATCGGCCTCCAGAGTCAAGGCTTCACCGGGGCCGAGGGCGCGCTTGGCCGACCAGAGGCCCATGGTCACGCTGTTTTCCGTTTTGCCGGTCCATTCCACGAAACAGCGTGAGACTTGATCCCTGGGGAAACGATTGACCAAAACCAGACCGTTTCCCGCACCCGCGAGCTTCCACTCTCCGTCCGGCTGCTCCAGGCCATCGTAGACCACAGAACCCCTGGGTTCCTGCTCCGGCTGGATCAGTCTTTTTTCGACCCCTTTTCCACCCTGGCTGCGAAAGGCGACCCCAACCCCCTCGATGGCCTTGGGGGCAACCTCCCATTGCGACTGGATTACGGCATCGAGCGCAGAAGCGGCGGCGTTTTCCAGAGTGGTTTCCGTATGGACGACCAGCCCGTCTTTCTGCAGTCGAATCCTACGCCTTGCCTTCAGCCCATTGGTGTAAGTCCCGGTGAGCACCAGCTCCTGGGGCCCGGATTGCGATTCCAATGCCCAATCGGCCTGGTAGGCCCTGGCAGCGAGATAGTCGGAGTATACAGAGACGCCAAGGCCTCCGACATCCGGGTACGACCACTCGCCGCCGGGGGCAGGGTGACGCAATACGTCCTTGCCGGTTGCTTTGTCAATCATCTGAATGGCCCGGCCGTTCAGTTCCGGCACAAGATCGACCCGCAGGTCTCCATTCTCCAGCGTCACCACGCGATAGGGCTTGATAAACTTGGCAAGTTCTTTTTCGTCTTCGGCCAGCTTGGCCCCTTCATGGAGTTCTGTGATGCCGAAGGAGCGCACGTCACCCATGAAATCCTGGAAGTTTTTCTGCAACTGGCCGATGTCGGCGGGTGCGTACAGGCCGTCTCGCACCGTGAAAGCCATCGAGCGCACCAGTTTTACATAGTCAATGGAGAGTTGCGCCTTCCGCACTCGCGTCCTCGTGGTGTCATCCTCGGCCGCCGCCAGGGCTTCGTGGAAGAGCTTCGTGGCCTGTGCCAGGAAATCCTCCGACAGGTACGGCGCTAGGGGGTGCGTGTAGATCCACATGTGATACCCCTTCCCCCCGGGGGCCGGTCTCACCTGCCGGTGGAGCAAGTCGAAGTAAGCCCGCATGGCGCGGGCTGCCTTGCCATAGTACGCCGCCAGGAATTCATCGATAATTCCATTCACATCGACGTTCGGATTCCAAAGCAACCGCGCCATGACGAAGGAACGGAGTTCGGAGTTCTCTGCACCACCGCCTTCGGCATAGCCGCCTTCCATAAACAAGCCGACCACTCCGTGTTTCTGATACATGGGAATGTCGGCTGCAAGTTCGTCGAAGTCGGGGAAAGGCAACAGATAGTGCGAGAAATTCGTAACGTAGTGCCAGATGTAAAGCTGCTTGGTAATCTTGGACCACTCCCGGAGGTTCTTCAGAAAATACGCGTCGTTGCGGCATTTTTCGTAGGCGTGCGCCTCACAGACCCCGATGGGGCAAAGCCGGATTCGAACATTAGGATGGGGGCGGGCTTGCAGGGGAGCCGGCTCCGAGTACCAGTAGGCCAACGTATCGATTAGCTTATCAGGATGCTTCTTGGCCACTTCCCCGGCGACGGCGTTGACGAACCGCAGGATGGGACCGGAGTGAGCACTGCCTTCTTCCTGCTCAACGCTCCGGCAATTGTCACACGCGCACCATCCCTCACAGTCATTCTGCGATACGGAGTAGATGCTGGCTTCGGGATGCTGGTCGATCCACCCGAGGACCGTCTCAATCGTAAGGCGCAGGACATGGGGATTCGTCAAGCAGAGCTGCGCCCGTTCGTTCCTCCGCTTGCCGTCAACCAGCGCGTAATACTCAGGATGGTCCTGGAAGTATTTCTCGGGGGGGAGGATCTGGTAGAAGGTATGAACGAACGGATAATATTCGAATTTGCCGCCGGTCGACGAGTCGAGGTTCATAAAGGACCCGTTCATCTTGTTGCGGGCGGCCCAGTCCTTATCAAAAGCTTCTCGAAAATATGGCTCGCGATATTCGAATGCCGGCTTCTGGGTTTCGTCCAAGGGTCTGATGGCTAAGGTCGGCTTCTTGGGGATAACACTGCAGTCAGGCCCATACCAACGGCATCCGAGCTTTTCCAAGAATGTGTAAACACCGTACATCGTCCCGCGCTGCCGGCCTCCTGCAATGACGATGTGGTGACCCTCAGTTTTCAATGCAAATCCCTCGGAACCGAGCGTCTCGAACGGGATCCTCAGCCCGAGTCTCTCCATCAAGCTACTGTTTCCAACGAGCACCAGATTCCCTTCCGGTGCTTCCCTTTCGGCGACGATCGGCAAGCGGGCCCCTGACATTTCCTCCACAAATTTCTGCAGCTCTTCGGCACCGTGCTTCTCCGACGGCGAGGCCGTTTCCGAAAGGCAAATGGAGTAGGTGGACTTGCCCTTGTCCACGAACACGACCGGTTTCTTGGCGTCCCTTGGAGCTGAGAGAGCAGTGATTCTGCCTGTGGCCAACCCCATGCCGCCCAAAACAGCGGACCGCAGAAACCGCCTTCTACTCTTATCGTCGTCAGATAATCCCACGGTGTTAGACCTCCCTCTGGAGTGTGGCTCCTCTGGCTCGATGGGTCGTTGCGAGCGACGTCGTCTCAGTGCCCCCGCCGAAGATGTTTCTTTCCCTCAGATCCGTACAGGCTCGAGAAGGACGCATAACTCTAATCCAAAGACAGACCGTAACGCCAGACTTAGCCGGAATTTCCGATTTCAACTCTATCTCTACGCGAAAACCATACGCCTGCCGCGGGTGGTGGCCTGTCCCGATGCATCGGGAAGACTCCGCTTCTTGATATCTGCAAATGTTCGTGTGTGGTACCACGGCCGTCTCGGCCGTGCATTTGGGTTGTACCTCTTCACGGGCGAGACGCCCGTGCTACGTGAGTGGCGCGGCGTTGCCGGCGGTGCTACACGTGGAATCCGCTTGGGTGATGCGAGACATGGCAATCCACGAGACGTCTGCGCCGCCCGCCATCAGATCCGTTCTGGTTCAGGCAATCCCGGTGGGGTCGTCTCGTGAAGAGCCGTACTTACCAGTCAGATGACCCCAACCAACTGAACAGAGCCTGTGCGCGATTAGGGTCGCCGTAATCTCTTAGAGGAAGCAGGATCGCCATAGTCGGTTCTTTCGCCAACCCGGAGTGGCGAAGAACCCCGCTGATCCACTTAAGGTCTTTCTCACCTTCCAGGAAGGCCATCGTTGACTTCCTAACATAGCGTCGAGTAGCTTCGGGTGTCGACTTCACTTTCATGAGGATTCTTCTCCGGTCAGCAAAAGTCCACCAGTCACTGTTCGACCGTTGCCACAAGGAGGAAGGACGAGGCTGGGCGGGATTCCATCCCATAGGTGCTTAACCACACTTCTCTAACGACGCTTTCCTGGCTGCCGATTTGGAACTGGGAATCCCCCTCGCTCACGCGCCTTCCCTTTGAATCGTAGCCGAAAACCACATACGAGAGGATGCATTGGCGGCCTGTCATATTCATAATTGTAACAGTCAAATTATCGCGGAGAATCCGCTTAACCTTCCCAAATTCAAATTTGATGACGGGGTTTCCATCCGGCAATTGAATCAGGGTGGGGGGCTTAAACTGCACCTCGCAGGGCCCGAGCTTTCTCCCTGACTGTCCTTGTTGGATACGCTCCTGTTTCTGAAACGGGTTTTGTCCAAAGAAGTGGCCCACGAAGTAGCCCACGAAGGCTCCCCCGAAGAATATCCCTGCTGCCACGAGCAGCCACCGTGTACGATTCATAGCCACCCAGCTTCGCGTACCTTGGCCCGGGATTTGCATCTTGGAATCCCGGGTAGCTGGGAGTTTACACCGAAAAGGCAGGGGTCGGGTATTGGGCGGTAGGTACGGGGGGCTGGGGGCTGCGGGCTGTTGCCAGGAACGCACTTATTCAGCGCAACCGCAGATACTCCTCGACGCTGAACCCGGCATCTTTCAGAATGCGCACCGCGAGGCCGCGACCGATGTCGCATCCCGTGTGGACAGGAATGGTGACGGACGCGTTACGTTCCGCGTGCCACAACGTAAGGTGACTGCCGGAGTGGCGGTCTTCCGTAAAGCCCTGAGCCTTCAAGAAGCGCACCAGCTCGCGCGCCGTGACTTGAGGCATGCGGCTCATTCGGGAACCGCCACGGTCAGTTCCTCGACGTGCACCAGTCGGTCATTCTGCGGAACAGGCTGGGCGTGGGCGAGCATCGACGCGAGATGCTGCTCGATGGCCTGGCGGATATTGCGCTTGGCCTCTTCGATCGTTTTGCCGTTGCTGAAACAGCCGGGGACGTTCGGTGTGTAAGCGAAGTACCCTTCGTCCTCCGGCTCCTTCTCGATGACGATCTGAAACGAGTAGAACTTCATCGGTGCCCTCCAGGCCCGCTCTGCCTATCCCATACTAGGGGTGCTTGCCCTTACCCGGGATTTCCATCCTGCAATCCCGGATAGCTGGGAGTGTACACCGTGTTAGGTGCTAGGTGCTAGGGGCTGGGGCACAAGCAATGCTGAATTATGAATGCTGAATGATGAATGAGGAAACAAGGAGTCAGAAGTCAGGAGTCAGAGGAAAACATGCGGGTTCGGCAAGGAAGGAACTCGAAACCGGAAAATCGAAACTCGGGCAATCATGTCGGATCGGGGACTTCACAAACGGGTGTCTGCGCCCGCCTCGGCGGAGAGTTGCGGCATTTCCAGATGTTTTGTTGCTGGAGACAGGGGGGCGTTCCCGCCATCGTGTGTGGGGTGAAAGGATATTGAAAGGCCGCAGGTCTGAAAGCGAGACCTGCGCTACACGGGCTCGGGTTTCCTTGGAGTCACGATTTCGCGAAAGCTCCGCCTCATGATTGTGCCATCTTTCATCCCGACGTTATATAATCCCTCGTTTGAGTCGCGTCCAAGCAATCTTCCTGGAAGGGAATAAGGAGGAATTACTCAGCAAGACTCCTCGGACGGGTTTGCGCGTCACCGGGTGAAGACCAGATCGTTGAAGCTTCGTTGTGGAGGACGAATCCCTTGGATGGTCACACTGTCGCACGGAAACAATCGCTCAGTCAGGCCGAACTCGACCAGCTTTGCATCAATACCATCCGTTTTCTTTCCATCGATGGCGTTCAGAAAGCCAATTCCGGGCATCCCGGAATGCCCATGGGCGCTGCGCCCATGGCCTATGTGCTCTGGACGCGCTTCTTGAAACACCATCCCCGGAAGCCCCGCTGGCCCAACCGCGACCGCTTCGTCTTATCGGCTGGCCACGGTTCGATGCTTCTATACAGCCTGCTACACCTCGCCGGGTATGACCTGTCGCTCGATGACCTCCAGCAATTCCGGCAATGGGGCAGCAAGACGCCCGGCCATCCTGAATACCTACTCGCGGCGGGGATTGAAAGTACGACAGGACCTCTGGGGCAGGGGTTTGGCATGGGCGTGGGCATGGCCATCGCACAGAAATACCTCGCGGCGCATTTCAACCGGCCCGGACACGAACTCGTGGATTACAAGATCTACGCCCTGGTGAGTGACGGCGATTTGATGGAAGGTGTGGCCTCGGAGGCCGCCTCTCTTGCCGGACATCTCGGCCTCGACAATCTCATCTACCTCTACGACGACAACCGCATTTCGATTGAAGGCTCCACGGATCTGGCTTTCACCGAGGACCGCGGCAAGCGTTTTGAAGCTTACGGTTGGTTTGTACAGAACCTCCCGGACGGCAACGACCTGGTAGCGGTCGAACAGGCCCTGCGCTCCGCCCAGGCGGAAAAAGCGCGGCCCTCACTCATCATGGCGCGGACTCACATTGGCTTTGGTAGCCCCAACAAGCAGGACACCGCCGAGGTGCACGGCGCTCCGCTCGGGGAAGAGGAAGTCAAGTTGACCAAGCAGAACCTGGGCTGGCCGCTTGAACCGAAGTTCTACATCCCCGAGGAAGTGCTCGGGCATTTCCGCAAGGCCCTCGAGCGCGGCGCGCAGGCCGAGGCGCAATGGCAAGCAGTACTCGCGGCCTACCGGCGGGCCTTCCCCGAGCTCGCCGCGGAATGGGATCGCTACGTCAATGGCGAACTGCCCGAGGGTTGGAAGGACAAGCTTCCCACCTTCAGCTCCGCCGACAAGCCCCTGGCCACGCGCCAGGCATCCGGGAAAGTCTTGAACGCCATCGCCCCGTTTCTCCCTACGCTCCTCGGCGGCTCGGCCGACCTGGCGCCATCCACCAACACCCTGATCAAAGACGCGGGAGACTTCAGCAAAGGCAACTACGGCGCGCGCAACTTCCACTTCGGGGTGCGCGAGCACGGCATGGGTTCCATCCTCAACGGCATGGCCTTGAGCGGTCTGATCCCCTATGGCGCAACCTTCTTCGTTTTCTCGGATTACCTGCGCCCAGCCTTGCGCCTGGCGGCGCTGATGGAAGTGCATTCCATTTTTGTCTTCACGCACGACAGCATTTTTCTCGGCGAGGATGGGCCGACTCACCAGCCCATTGAACAACTGCCCGCCCTTCGCGCCATCCCCAACCTGAGCGTGATTCGCCCCGCCGACGCGAACGAGACCACGGTGGCATGGCGTGTGGCCATCGAGCATCGTGGTGGCCCTGTGGCGCTGTGTCTGACCCGCCAGACCCTGCCGATCATCGACCGCGCAAAGTACGGGCCGGCCGAAGGCTTGGCGCGCGGGGCTTACGTGCTGGCGGACTGCAGAGGGAAAGCTCCGGAAATCATTTTGATTGCCTCCGGCTCGGAGGTGGCCCCGGCGCTGGAAGCTTACGAGAAGCTCTCGGCAGAAGGTGTTGCGGCGCGTCTCGTGAGCATGCCTTCCTGGGACCTGTTCGAAAAGCAACCGCAAGCCTACCGGGACGAAGTGCTGCCACCCGGCGTCACAGCGCGGCTGGGCGTTGAGGCGGCGTCGCCTTTCGGCTGGGAGCGCTACGTCGGGCAGAAAGGCGCCGTGATCGGCATAAATCGCTTTGGGGCGTCGGCGCCCTACAAGGTGCTGGCGGAGAAATTCGGGTTCACGGCGGCGAACATTATGAAGTGCGCCCACGAACTGCTGGGCCACTAATGGGTTCGAGAAGGATTTTAGTCCAGGTGTGACGGCGTCAGGTAGTCCGCTGCCGTTGTCGCATTGGTGGCGAACTCTGGCGCGACCGCAGCGGGTGGTTACTGTCCCTCGTGCCACGCGACGTTTCATGCGGGCTTTGGGAAATGGGAGGCAAGCCATGGGTCTGAATCCTCTCAAAGAACTGAACAAGTTTGGCCAAAGCGTCTGGCACGACTATATCCGGCGCGCTGAAATCCTCTCCGGCGACCTCCAGCGGCGGATTGATGAAGATGGCGTGAGCGGCGTCACTTCCAACCCCAGCACCTTTGAAAAAACGATCGCCGGAAGCAAAGACTACGACGCGGCCATGAGCGGTCTTGCCAAGGCCGGAAAGGAGGCTCCGGAGATCTTCGAAAGCCTCGCCGTCGAGGATACCCAGAGCGCCGCCGACCTTTTTCGACCCCTTTATGATTCCAGCGGCGGCCGTGACGGCTTCGTGAGCCTGGAAGTCTCGCCGACTCTCGCGCGCGACTCGGCCGGAACCGTGGCGGAGGCTCGCCGCCTTCATCAGGAAGTCAACCGGCCCAACTTCCTGGTGAAAGTTCCCGCCACGCTGGAGGGATTGCCCGCCATCGAGCAACTGCTGGGAGAGGGCATCAACATCAATATCACCCTGCTCTTCGCCGTGGACCGCTACGAACAGGTAGCCAACGCTTACCTGGCGGCGCTCGAAAAGCGGGCGCGGGAGGGCAAGCCGATCGACCGAGTGGCCTCGGTGGCGAGCGTGTTCGTGAGCCGCATCGACACGCTGGCGGACCAGCAACTGGAAGCCCGACTGCGAGACGCGAAGACGCTGGCGGAACACCACAAAATCGCGGGCTTGCTGGGCAAGGTTGCCATTTCCAGCGCCAAAGTGATCTACCAGAAGTTCAAAGAAATCTTTTCCAGCCCGAGATTCCAGGCCCTGGCTCAAAAGGGCGCGCGGGTTCAGCGGCCCCTTTGGGCCTCGACCGGCGCCAAGAACCCCAGGTACAGCGACGTCCTTTACGTTGAAACCCTGATCGGCCCGGACACCATCAACACCATGCCCACCGCCACCCTGGCGGCATTTCGCGACCACGGCAAAGCGCGCGCTACGCTGGAAGAAGGTTTGGAGGAGGCCCGCCATGTTCTGGCCCAACTGGCGGAGGTCGGAATCGATCTTGGTGCGATCACCACGAAGCTGGAGGACCAGGGCGTAGAAGCCTTCGCCCGCGACCATCAGAAGCTCCTGGAGGTCATTGCCGAAAAGCAGAAGAAAGTTCTGGCGGCGGCTGTGCCCAAACCTTCCGTGCCGGCGGTAGGTGGGTTGCACCTCAAGGTGGACGCGGCGCTGGAAAGGCTCGCGGAGGAGAAGTTCTCGCGCCGTCTCTGGGATCGCGATCCCTCCTTGTGGAAGGCGGACGCCACGCACCAGAAGATTATCCGCAACGCGCTCGGCTGGCTCTCGGTCTCCCACTCCATGCTCGAGCACCTGGACGCCGTCCTGAGTTTTGTCCAGGAAGCCAAGCGCGCGGGTTTCAAGGATGCTGTCTTGTTGGGCATGGGGGGGAGCAGCCTTTGCCCGGACGTCTGCCGCGCTACCTTCGGGACCGCTCCCGGTTACTTGGACCTGCATGTTCTGGACTCCACGGTGCCAGCCAACATCTCCCAGGTCGAGAAAGCAATTGATGTGGGCACGACGCTCTTTCTCGTCTCCAGCAAATCCGGTGGCACGACGGAGACACTGAGCTTTTACAAGTATTTCTACGATCGCGTTCGCAGCCTGAAGGGCGAGGAGGCAGGAGAGAATTTCGTCGCCATCACCGACCCGGGAACCGCGCTCGAGAAGTTGGCGCTGGAGAAGAAGTTCCGGCGAGTGTTCCATGGGCACGTGGACATCGGCGGGCGTTATTCCGCTCTATCGAACTTCGGCATGGCGCCGGCGGCGCTGGCGGGAGTGGACGTCCGGGCATTGCTGGACCGTGCTGAGCGCATGATGCATGCTTGCGGGGTGGCGGTGCCCGCCCAGGACAACCCCGGCATCATCCTGGGGGCGAGCCTGGCGGAAGCGGCGCGCATGGGTCGGGACAAAATCACTTTCCTCATCTCCTCGGGGATAGGGACTTTCGCCGATTGGGTGGAACAGCTCATCGCCGAGAGCACCGGCAAGGAAGGGAAGGGGCTGGTCCCCGTGGCGAGAGAACCCCTGGGGGACCCCGCGGTTTACGGGAACGACCGGCTCTTTGTTTATCTCAAACCGGGCAAGGCGTCGGACTCGCGCCTGGAGAGCAAGGTGCAAGGGCTGGAAAAGGCGGGCCACCCTGTCATCAGGTTCGGCCTTCAGGACAAGCTCGATCTGGGCCAGGAGTTCTTCCGCTGGGAAGTCGCCACCGCGACGGCCAGCGCCCTGATGGGGATCGACGCTTTCGATCAGCCGAACGTCCAGGAAAGCAAGGACAACACCAACCGGCTGCTGGCCCAGTTCTGTTCCGAGGGCAAGCTCCCCGAGGATGTTGCGGTGGTTGAGTCCGAAGGGCTGAAGCTCTACTGTGATGCCGCGACGCGCGCGGCGCTGGAGAAGATCCGGCAGCAACAAGGGAAGCCCGCTAACTCGCCGGAAGCTTATCTTGCGGCTTTTTTGAGCCAGGCGCGCGCCAGTGACTACCTCGCGTTGATGGCGTACCTGGAGCGCACGGACGAAGGCGAAGTGCTCTTGCAGTCTATTCGCACCCTCCTCCGCAATACGCTGCGCCTGGCCACCACCCTCGGGTACGGTCCCAGGTTCCTCCACTCGACAGGGCAATTGCATAAGGGCGGACCCAACAAGGGCCTCTTTATCCAGATCACCGCTGACGACGCCGCAGACTTGCCGATCCCCGGCGAAGCTTACAGCTTTTCTGTGTTAAAGCAGGCTCAGGCGCTGGGAGACCTAGGCTCCTTGCAGAGCAAAGGCCGGCGGGTGCTGCGCTTCCACATAGGGAAAGATATCCGGAAGGGGTTGGGGGTCCTGCTGAAGGTGGCGGAACGCGCGGTACAGTGAGTTCCAGGGCCACGTTCCCGGTGGGGTTAGGGCAAATCGAAATCCTGGCCAAGGAACCGTGCGTGGCGCAGGCTGGAGTTGCAGGGCAGATGTCTGAAACCAACGTGTTGCCAAACCCGCTGCGAGAAGGGATGCGGCTGCGCCGGACTCCCGAACCATGCTCCATGGTCATCTTCGGAGCTTCCGGCGACTTGACGGAGCGGAAGCTGATCCCGGCTCTCTATTACTTGACCCGCGAGCACATGCTTCCGGCGGGGTTTTCCGTCATTGGCTGCGCGCGAACTCGTTCCAACCATGAAGGATTTCGTGAAGAAATGAGCCAGGCAGTGAAGAAGTACCTGAACCTGCCGGGCGAAAGCGCTGCCTTTGTGGACAGCTTCGGGAAAGGGATTTTCTATATCAGCGACGATTTCGGAGGCCCGAAGGCCTACGACCAGTTGCAGGCTTTGCTCGAGCGGCTGGACCAGCAGCGGGGAACCGGCGGCAACCGGCTCTTTTATCTCGCCACGCCTCCCAGCTTCTTCCCCGTGATTGTGCGACACCTGGGCGCCACGGGACTCGCCAGGCCAAAGGTCCCGGGGGAAACCTGGACGCGCATCATCATCGAAAAACCTTTTGGGCGCGACCTGGCGAGCGCGCGTGAATTGAACCGCATCGTTACAAGCGTTTTCGAGGAAGAACAGGTTTACCGCATCGACCACTACCTGGGCAAAGAAACGGTCCAGAACTTGTTGGTGTTTCGCTATGCCAACGGGATTTTTGAGCCTTTCTGGAACCGGCGATACATTGACCACGTGCAGCTGGCGGTGGCGGAAGAGCTGGGCGTGGAAAACCGAGGTTCCTATTACGAGGAGGCCGGCCTGCTCCGGGATATGATCCAGAATCACGTCCTGCAATTGCTCAGCCTGGTGGCCATGGAACCTCCCGCCACCTTTGAAGCCACCGCCGTGCGCGATGAGAAGGCGAAGGTTCTGAGGTCGATCCGGCCGATTCCTCTTGACCGCCTGGAGGAGTTCGCCGTGCGTGGCCAGTACACGGAAAGCGGGGTGGGAGGCCAGAAGGTCCCGGCCTATCGGGCGGAGCCGCGCGTTTCTCCCACCTCCAGCACCGAGACTTTCGCGGCCCTCAAGCTTTTCATCGACAACTGGCGCTGGGCGGACGTGCCCTTTTACTTGCGCTCCGGCAAGCGGCTGCCCAAGCGCGTCTCCGAGATCTCCATCCAGTTCCGGCGGGTCCCCCACCTGCTTTTCCGGGGCGCGGGAGCGGAGGGCATCGAGCCGAATGTCCTCTCCCTGCGCATCCAACCCAACGAGGGGATTTCCTTGAAGTTCTGCGCCAAGCTGCCGGGCGCCGGCATGCAAATCCGTCCCGTGAGGATGGACTTCCGCTACGGCGAGTCCTTCGGCGCTGTGCCGCCCACCGCCTATGAAACCTTGCTCCTCGATTGTATGCTGGGAGATGCCACGCTCTTCAACCGCGACGATGCGGTGGAACTTTCCTGGGAGCTGGTGGAGCCGACTCTCCAGGGGTGGAAGCAGCAGGGCGCCAGGGGCCTGGCTTTCTACCCGGCGGGAAGTTGGGGGCCGACGGAAGCCGACGCGTTTATCGAACGCGATGGACGGCATTGGCAGCGGTTATAGGAAGCAGAAGCTAGAAGTCAGAAGTCAGGAGACAGAAGAGAACGAGGAAGAAGGCAGTGGCGGAAACGCTCCAACCCATTCTCCTGGGCGAGCCGCGCCCGGTCAACGTCGCGGAGATCGAGGCAGACCTTTCCGCTTTGTGGCGGTCGGCGGCGGACGATCCCGCGCTCCAGAACGCCGTGACTCGCGCCTGCACCCTCACTTTGCTCATTTATGTGGAGAGCGAGGATGCCGGGCGCGAGGTGAACGACCTCATTGCCGAGGTGACCAGGCAGAATCCTTGCCGCGCCATTGTCCTGATCGCTGAGCCGGAGGCAGCGCTGGCAGGCCTGGCGGCTTGGATCTCCGCCCGCTGCCACCTGCCCGCGGCCGGTGAAAAACAGGTGTGTAGCGAGCAAGTCACCATTTGGGCTCGCGGTGAAGCCGCGGGCGACCTCAGCGGTGCCGTCCTTCCCTTGACGGTCTCGGGACTGCCGATCTGTCTCTGGTGGAGAGCCGGCCGATTTGCCCCGCCTGCCTTCTTGGAGCAGCTCTTGCGTGTTAGCAACCATGTGATGGTTGATTCCGCGCGTTTCCCCAGTCCCGAAACGGACCTGCGGGACCTTGCCCGCTGGGTGCAGAAGTCTTCGGAGCCTGTGACAGTCACCGACCTGAACTGGGCCCGCATTACACCCTGGCGCGAACTGCTGGCCCAGTGTTTTGATGCAGCGGAGAGGCGGCCATATCTCGACCGTCTGACCAAGGTTCGAATCGAGTATGAACGCGAGTCCCCGAGGGTCCTCACCCAGCGCTCGCAAGGGTTACTACTCGCGGGCTGGCTGGCGTCCCGCCTGGGGTGGAGGTTTGTGGAAGCACAGACGCAGGAAGAAGGCGGGCCGGCCGCATTCCTCTTCCGCTGCGGGGAGCGCGCGGTCAGGATTGAACGAGTGGCGAGGCGGTTCGAGGGCGGAGGATGCGGCGTGTGTTTCTCCATAGAATTGCAGGCGGAAGGTGCTTCTCCGGCTAGGTTCTCCTTCGCGCGGGGGCTGGATGGGAAGGTTGTCCGAACGCTGGCGGAGGTTCCCGGCCTCGCGCCGATCGGACGGACCGTGCGCCTGGAGGTCCTCAACGAGGTCGAAATCCTGAACGAGGAACTCAAGCTGGCGAGCCCTGACCGCATATACGAGGAGACCCTGAGGATGGTGGCGTGCATGACTGCGAGCGCCCGTTAGTGGTCCGGCTCGCCTCGCTCCGCGCGGCACAAACGACCATGCAAAAACCCACGGTTAAAGTCTTTTCAACCTTGGAGGAATTGAGCTGGGCGGCGGCGGCGCGCTTTGAAGAGTTCGCCCGCATCCATACCGTCAAGAAAAAGGGGTTCTCCGTTGCCCTTTCGGGAGGCTTAACGCCCAAACTCCTCTACCAAATCCTCGCCAGCCAGACCTTCGCCGGCCGAATTCGCGGGGAGCGCGTGCACCTGTTTCAGGTGGACGAGCGTTGTGTGCCTCCCGATCACCCCCAGAGCAACTACGGCATGATTCGTGAAACCCTGCTGAGCCGGGTCCCGATTCCGCATGCGAATGTTCATCGCATGGCCGCCGAGCAGGAGGATCGTGAAGAAGCCTGCCGGCAATATGCTGCAGAGCTTGCCCGGGTGCTCAAGCCCGAGGAAGGCGAACTGCCCCGCTTGAATATGGTGTTGCTGGGAATGGGTCCCGACGGCCATACCGCTTCGCTCTTCCCGGGTTCCGAGGCGCTCGACGAACAAGTGTTGTGGGTTCGTCCGAATTACCTGGAGAAGCTGAAGATGCATCGACTGACGCTTACGCTGCCGGTCTTGAATGCCGCCGCCGAAGTGGCCTTCCTGATTGCCGGCGCCGACAAGGCCCAAACCTTGCGACAGGTGCTGGAAGGGGCTCCCGGGCAACTCCCCGCGCAAAAGGTCCAGCCGGTCAAGGGCAACGTGACCTGGTTCGTGGACGAGGCTGCTGCGCGGCTTCTCAGGCCGGAAACGAGGGGGTGACACCTGATCAAAATTGCGCCGTCCATACTTTCTGCGGATTTTACCCGCCTGGGTGAGCAGGTCCGCGCCGTCGAGGCCGCCGGAGCTGATCGTGTCCAGGTTGATGTGATGGATGGGCGCTTTGTCCCGAACATCACCTTTGGGGCCTTGGCGGTCGAGAGCCTGCGGCCGCTGACGCGCCTGGTAATTGAAGCGCATCTCATGGTCGAGCCTCCGGAGGATTTCATCGAGGAGTTTGCCCGCGCCGGGGCGGACACCATCATTGTCCATCAGGAAGCCACCCCGCACCTCCATCGCGCCATCCAGCAGATTCACTCCTTGGGCAAGAAAGCGGGCGTGGCCATTAATCCCTCCACGCCGGCCATCACCATTTCTGAAGTGCTCGGCAGCGTGCAACTGGTGCTGGTGATGACGGTGAACCCCGGTTTTGGTGGCCAGGAGTTCATTCCCGAAACCCTGGACAAGATCCGCCAGGTGAGAAACGCTATCCAGCAGCGCAGCCTCGCCTGTGAAGTCGAAGTGGACGGCGGCATCAACCTCGACACAGCTCCTCTTGTTGTGGCGGCGGGAGCGGATGTTCTGGTTGCGGGTTCGGCCGTCTTCGGAGAGAAAGATGGCGTCGCCGCGGCTATCCGGCGGCTGCTGGCAGCGGGCGCGTGCGCACAGTAGCGCGCTCGCGCAGCGGTCGGCGCCTGCCCGCCTGGGCTTCTCTTCAGCCCGCCTTGCGCGGGCGGGACGGCTGGACAGGTTGCCATCCAGCGGCTGTTGGCGGCAACCGCGTCCGCAGCCCGGCAAAGCTGGGGCTCACCGTTCAGCGGTCGGTCCTCAGCTCCATGACAAGCGGCTGCCTGCTGATGGCTGATTGCTGAAGACTGTCATCTGACTACTGACTACTCGCATCCCTTCTCCAATCCAAATCGAACATCGCAAATCCAGAATCCCGCTTCGCCTCTGTTGCCTTTTATTCCCGTATCGCCTATAAAGTCCGGGGCGAAGCTTGGTCCTGAACACGCGGAGTGTGTCGCTGGCAGGAGGTGTCCGTGGCGAGGAAACAGAAGACAGGGAAGTACGAGAGGCGGGAATTCCTGAAAAAGGTGGCGGTCGGAGGAGCCCTGGCATCGACTGTGGAAGGGTTGGGCGCAGCGGAGAAAGCCCTCAAGCCCCCACGCGGGAAGACCGGTGCTCGATCCGGCGCGGCGGAGGCGGCGACCTCCGTAGGTTCCATTGCTTACCCCCGGACATTCGCTGGGCGGAACTTAAAGATGATCGCCTTTCCCCTGGGTGGGATCGGCACAGGAACCATTTCCCTCGGCGGCCGAGGTCAGTTGCGTGACTTCGAGATCTTCAATCAGCCCGACAAAGGGAACACGCCAGATTACTGTTTTCCTGCCATCTGGGCGCAGTTGGAGGGTGAGAAGTCTGTGGCGCGGGTGCTCGAGGCGCGCCTCGAACCCCCTTATGAAGGGGAGTCGGGCCTGGGCTCGAACAACGTGCCGGGATTGCCCCGCCTCCCAAGCGCCACTTTCACCGGCGCCTACCCGTTCGCGCGCATCGTTTTCCAGGATGAGCGATTGCCCGTGCGCGTGCGGCTGGAGGCTTTCAACCCTCTGGTGCCTTTGGACGTGGAGGCTTCCGGGCTGCCAGTCGCCATTCTGCGCTATTCGCTGCAAAACCCTGCGGCGACGCCCGTCAAGGTGGGAGTAGCCCTGAGCCTGCAGAATCCGGTTGGCAAAGAAGGGAAGCAGGCGGTTTTTCGCGAGGACGAAGGGGTGGCGGGCCTGTTCATGGACAATCCCATGCTGGCCACCACGGACCCGCGGAAGGGATCAATGCTGCTGGGTGTGCTGGGCGCGCCCGCCAGTAGTATCTCTTGCTTGCGCGGTTGGAAGCGGGCACAGTGGTGGGATGGCGCCCTGACGTTTTGGGATGATTTCACCGCCGACGGCGCCTTGAGCAGCGATGCCCCCGCCCTCAACCCGGTGGGGTCGATTGCGGTGACGCAATCGATACCAGCGGGCGGCGAGGCTTCCGTGACTTTCCTGCTGGCCTGGCATTTTCCCAACCGCACCCCCGAGCGCTGCGGTTGGGCGGCGCCCGAAGGGGAAGAAAAAACCCTGGTCGGCAACTATTACAGCCAACGTTTCGCAGACGCCTGGGAGGTGGCCCAGCACGTGGCGCGTGAGCTCACGTCGCTGGAGGCGCGAACGCGCCGCTTTGCCGCCACGGTGGAATCCTCGACCCTGCCGCCCGCCGCTCTGGACGCAGCGCTCAGCAACCTTGCCACGCTGCGCACCAACACCGCCTTTCGCACCGCCGACGGCGAATTCCACGGCTTCGAGGGCTGCAACGACCACAGCGGCTGCTGCCACGGCTCCTGCACGCACGTTTGGAACTACGAGCAGGCAACGGCCTTCGTGTTTCCTTCTTTGGCGCGCTCCATCCGAGAATCAGAGTTCCTGCGCAATACCGACGAGAGCGGGCTCATGGGCTTTCGCTCTTATCTTCCCGACGGCAAGAAAATCTGGGACCGGGCCGCTGCGGACGGCCAAATGGGCTGCCTGATGAAGCTTTATCGCGACTGGCAACTTTCCGGCGACACCGAATGGTTGAAACGCCTTTGGCCGCAGGCCAAGCGCGCCCTGGAGTTTGCCTGGATTAAAAACGGTTGGGATGGAGACCGCGACGGCGTGGCGGAAGGCGTCCAGCACAACACCTACGACGTGGAGTTCTACGGTCCCAACCCGCTCTGTGGCGTCTGGTATCTGGGGGCGCTGCGCGCCGGAGAGGAAATGGCGCGCGCCCTGGGCGATGGCGACTCTGCGCAGGAATATCGCCGGCTTTTCGAGAATGGGAGAAAGTGGTTCGACGCGAATCTCTTTAACGGCGAGTATTACATCCAGAAGGTGATGGGGCGCGCCGATGAAGAGGTCGCTCCGGGACTAAGAGTCGGGATGGGCAGTGCCAACCCCGGCGCGCCCGACTACCAGATGGGCGAAGCCTGCCTCCTCGACCAGTTGCTGGGCCAATACATGGCGCGCGTGGCGGGGCTGGGCGATCTGCTCGAACCCGAGCACGTGCGAAAGACGTTGCAATCCATCTTCCGTTACAACTACCGGCCCAACTTGAGTGAACACGAAGCCGTCCAGCGCACCTACGCGCTGAACGACGATGGTGGCGTGCTGGTGGCTACCTACCCCTTCGGCAAGCGGCCCGAGATCCCATTTCCCTATTTCGCGGAAGTGTGGACCGGCCTCGAATACCAGTTCGCGGCGCACCTGATTTTCGAAGGCCTGCACGAGGAAGCGTTGACGGTGGTGGAAACCGCTCGCCGGCGCCACGATGGCGAGCGACGTAATCCCTGGAATGAGCCGGAATGTGGGCATCACTACGCCCGCGCCATGTCCAGTTGGGCCCTCCTGGTCGCCCTGAATGGGTTCCACTACTCCGGCGTCGAACGCAAGCTGACCCTATCGCCCTACACCCGCGGCTCCAGCTTCCGTTCCTTCTGGACGATTCCCTCCGGCTGGGGGAGCTTTTCGCAAACGCTCGCACCGGCTGGCCAGCGCGTGGAAATTCAAGCGCTCGAAGGCTCGATGGCGGTGGCGAGCCTGGTGCTGGGGGGGAACGGGAAAGCAACCTTCAGGAAAGTCTCCGCCAAGCTCGGGAGTGAAACCCTCGCCACCACCCTGCGCGAGGAAGGCACACGACGAGTCATCACTTTCGACCGCGAAGTGCGCATCCTGCCTGAGCAGCCGCTGGTCGTCAGCCTGAAGGCGTGAGTTCGCGGCACCGGGCCAACCAGATCTGCTCGGCGCTGTGGCGACCCTCAGTGCTGGCACGCCTGGGCTTGCTTCGATCCTGGCTTACGCGGGCGGGAGCGTCCTGCCTTGCGGGATCACGAACCGCCAAATGTACCCGCCCTGGCGGGCGGTGTCCCGATGCTTCCAGCGGCGCAGCCGAGCCATCCCTTTTATTCCCCTCGCGGCATGGTGTATAGTTCGCCGCATGCTCCACGCAAGATGCGACGCGCAGCTTCCCGCGCCCGTGGTCCAAGTGGAGAAACAACCAGCAAGTCCGCAACACTCGCCCTCTTGAAGGAGGTCATCGTGGAAAGCCCCAAGATTACTCGCCGAGATTTCAATAAATCTGCTGCCATGACGGTGGCGAGCCTCGCGCTATCGGCTGGCCCGGCGGTTCGAAACGTTCGTGGCGCCAATGACCGCATCGGCATCGGAGTGATCGGCGCCGGCGGAATGGGTCAGTACAACATGAAGGACTTTATAGGGAGCGGCCAGGTCGACATCGTCGCCATCGCCGATCCTTACGAGCCGAACCTCGAGGCAGCCATGGGTCTGACTTTGGGTAAGGCCAAAGGATATAAGGACTTCCGTCGGGTCCTCGAGCACAAGGATGTAGATGCCGTCATTAACTCAACCCCGGACCACTGGCATGCCATCCCCATGATCATGGCCTGCGAGGCTGGCAAGGACGTTTACCAGGAGAAGCCCCTTTCTCACACTCTCTACGAAGGGCGAAAGATGCTGGAGGCCGCGGCCAAACACAGTCGCGTGGTGCAAGTCGGAACTCAACAGCGCTCGGGCCAGCACTTCCAGAAAGCCGTCGAACTGGTTCGCAGCGGGAAGATCGGGAAAGTGACTTACGTCGAGACCTGGATCTACGGCAACTCCTGGCCTGAGGGGATGCTGAATCCTCCCGACAGCGATCCTCCCCCTTGGCTCGACTGGGACTTGTGGCTGGGTCCCGCGCCTTACCACGCTTACAATCGCAATCGCTGCATTGGTACCTTTCGCTGGTTCTGGGATTATTCAGGAGGAATCCTGACGGACTGGGGCACCCATCTGATCGATGCTGTGCATTGGGCGATGGGGGTGGACGCTCCCGAGACCATCTCAGCGTCAGGCGGCATCTACGTGATAAAGGACAACCGAGAGACCCCTGATACGCTCGAAGTGCTCTACGAATATCCCGCTTCGCCGGTGAGCGGCAAGGCTTTTACTGTCAGGTTCAGCAACCGCGTCGCCAACGGACGTGGGCCCGACGGCCATCGGTACGGCATTCAGTTCTACGGCACCGAGGGCACGCTGTTTGTGGATCGCGGTGGCTTCACCCTCTGGCCGGAAGAGGAACGCAAGGACCCCTGGGGCCTGGAGGCCGTCGCCGCTGCGAGCGCGATCACGAGTGGCGGCTCGCGCCAGCACTATCCGCATGTGCTCAACTTCCTGGACTGCGTGCGCTCCCGCCAGAAGCCCAATTCCGACGTCGAAACCATGCACCGCTCGACCAGCGCAGGGCTCTTAGGGGTCATTGCATACAGATTGGGACGGAAATTGACCTGGGACGCCCAGCAGGAACAATTCCCCGGCGACGCTGAGGCCAACAAGCTCCTGACCAAGGAGTACCGCCAGCCCTGGAAAGTCGCCTGACCTCTCCAAGGGTCTCGTGGTCGTCATGATCTGGGGCGGCGAGGGCTCGCTCGCTGCCCCGGGTTTTGACTTCGAAGTCGCTGCTCGAATATAGTCCCATGCGCCGCGCGCCCCAAGTGCGCGCGCGAGTCGCTGGAGTCTTCGAAAGGTCGTCATGCGAATTGCAGTGTTTGGGCTCGGGTATGTGGGTTGTGTGACGGGAGCTTGCCTCGCCCGGATGGGCCATAACGTCTGGGGTGTGGATATCTCTCCGCTCAAAGTCCGCATGATCAACGACGGCCATTCACCGGTCCGGGAGAAAGGACTGGAGCGCCTTGTTTCCCGAGCCGTCGAGGGCGGCAGGCTTTGCGCCACCCTGAGCCCTGAGGAGGCGGTCCGGGGGGCGGACCTTTCGATGATTTGCGTGGGCACACCCTCGCGAGCGGATGGGGGGGCGGACTTAACTCATGTGCTTCAGGCGGCGGGCGAGATCGGCAGCGCCCTTCGCCGAGTTCGACGTTTCCACACGGTCGTGCTGCGCAGCACGGTGCCTCCGGGAACCACGCAGAAGGTCCTGATTCCAACCCTCGAACGGAGCTCCCGTAGGAAGGCGGGTGACGACTTTGGTGTCTGCTTCCAGCCCGAATTCTTACGGGAGGGTTCCTCTGTCTCCGATTTCTTCCATCCGCCCAAAACGGTGATTGGGAATGGCGACCCGCGCAGCGTGAAGCGGCTGATGGAGTTGTGGCGGACCATCAAGGCCCCCCTTTTCGTAACCTCTTGGAGGGTGGCGGAAATGGTGAAGTATGCCGACAATGCTTTTCACGCGCTTAAGATCGGGTTCGCCAACGAGCTGGGCGCGATTGCCAAGGGTCTCGGCATCGACAGCCACGAGGTCATGCAGATCTTCATCCGGGACAGGAAACTGAACATCTCATCCCTTTATTTGAAGCCGGGATTCGCCTTCGGCGGTCCCTGTTTGCCCAAGGACCTGCGGGCGCTCTGTTCCATCGGCCGGGACGCCGGGGTGGACGTTCCTCTTCTGGCGAGCGTCCTTAAGAGTAATTCTCGGCATCTGCGCCGCGCGACCGAACTGATTCTTGCGACGGGAAAGAGAAAGATTGGTGTCCTGGGACTGGTCTTCAAGCGCGATACGGATGATTTGCGCGAGAGTCCGGCGTGCGCGCTGGTAAAAAAGCTGCTTCAGGCGAAAAGAGAAGTGAAAGTCTACGACCCGCGAGTGCGGCTCGAAAGACTGCTCGGCGCGAACCTGGCCTTTGTGAGGAGGGAACTGCCCAGCCTTCCCAGGATCCTCGCCCACTCGCTGCCTGAAGTTATTGGGGCCAGTGAAGTCGTCGTGGTCACGGGGAGCCATCCAGAGTTCGAGGGAGGTGTGCAAGGAATGACAAAAGGGCAAATCCTTATCGACCTGATTCGCCTGCCCTCTCGCCGGATTCCAGCACGCGCCCACCCCGTTGGCCTTTGTTGGTGATGACTGCCGGTGGCCTGTCCCAGGAGCGCGATGAGCTTCTTGGGGCGGCCGCCGCGGAAATACGTTTTGAAAAAAAGACTTGACAAGGCGCAAGGATGAGTTTATAAATTTGCCGATAATTGGGGAACCTAATCTTTGTGGCTTGGGTTGCGGGAGAGTTGAGGGTGCCGCGCCCAGAGGAGGAGATTCTATCATGTCGAACAAAGATCTCAAGTTGCGGATTTCCCTCATTGTACTCCTTGTAGGGATCGCGTGGGTGCCGGTATTTGCCGGTTCCGCGGTGATTGGCTCCGTGGCCGGAAGCATCAACGCCACGGTGGGCGGGCAGACGCTCATGCCGAATACCGCCATCTTCAGCGGTGATAGTTTGCAGGTGAAGGAAGGCGTGGCGGTGGTGGCGGTGGGCAACGGCAGCCGGATGGTGTTTGGCCGGGAGACCTCGGCCTCGTTTCTGCGGGATGCGAGCGAGGTGACGGTACTTTTGAGTGAGGGGAACGTCTCGGTGTTCCACCCCAACGATGGGTTGGCGCTGCGGGTGAAAGCGGGCGACATCTCCGTTGTGCCGGCGAAGGGCTTCAAGACGCTGGGCGAAGTGGCGATGTTGAACGGCAGCGTCATAGTGACGGCGAAGGAAGGGATGCTGCGGGTGGAAGGGAACGGGCCAGCGGTGGAAGTAGCGAAGGGCAAGACGATCACGCTGGCGGCCAAGGTGCGGGCGCCGCAGGGCGCGGCGGCGAAGGTACCAGCGCACATTTCGACGAACACGGCGCTGCAGGTGGCGGGCCTAGGCGCGGGGGTGACCTCGACGGTGCTCTCGGGCGTGTCGATTTCGCGCGCCAACGACGCCAAGAGTGCGGCGGCCTCGGCAGCCACGACGGCCTCCAACGCGGTGACGGCGGCCAACGACGCCACGGCGGCGGCCGAAGCGGCCCAGGCGACGGCGAACTCGGCGGGCTGCGCGTTGAACACCCTTGCGGTTGGCTCGGGGATTACCACAGTGAGTCCCTACACGCCACCCACTGGCAGTACCTGCGAGTAAGAACCAGTTAGAAGCACTCCAGAGCGGGCGGAAGTCAGGAGAACATCCTGGCTCCGTCCGCTTTGTGTTTATCCGGGCAGAGGACGTTCGACCAACGATTCCAAGGAGCCCGGGAGTATTCTGCGTGCCGGTTCAGAGAGATTTTGTCCGCTGCCAGGCATGAGACAGGGCAGGCGGGGACGCCAAACGATGCCAACAGTTCCGTGCGGCTTTTCTTGCTCAGTGGGGGTCGATGAGATGCCGTGTTGACCCCTCGATATAAGGCCTTCGCCCGATCCTTCCGACCTCTCCAACCGTAATCGTCTGGGGGAATGCCCCGCAGGTCGATGAGCGGGGCCAGTCGAGAGCAGGCCCGCGTGACCTGTCCCGTCCTCGTCGGAGCATATAAGCTGGGCATATCGAGGTAGAGCGCATCCCTGCGGAGTTTAGACAATCGACGACGATGGTGTAAGGAAGCATACACACGTCGAGAGAGACGCGGACCGACCTGCTGGATGATCGACGGGCCGAGACGTCATTGGTGGGAATTACGGGGGCCTGTATAAATAGATTGACGTAAGGTCAAAAAGAGAGGGGGCATCTTCGGAAGAACGAGCGGATGAGGTGAGGCCGGTGTCGCAGGCGGCGCAAGGCCAGACGGATACTATGTTCGAGGACTTCCAGGTTCGGCGGGCACTGTCCCGAGAGCGCGTGCTGTTTCA